>NBJMR02800__coassemble_1295_pt1 | contig 102605 bp, 100 predicted proteins | sample NBJMR02800__metabat2_low_PE_045 | metagenome-assembled genome bin NBJMR02800 | reverse complement strand
AAATCGAGTCATTTCCCAAAAATCGAGGGGGTACCGGGGATTTTTGGGAATGAACTTTTGGGAAAATGCAAAAAGCCCCCGCCCAATACCGGGCAGGGGCGCGGCTATGTCAAGCGGCTTCGGCGGGCGCCGGCTCAGACGTGTGCGTATTCGTCCGCCAGCGCGGCCAGGATGCGCGGGCCGGATTCCCGGGTATCGGTCATCCGCACGGCGTTGCGCAGCGGCAGCACCGCCCGCGGCGAGACGCTGAGCTCGTCAATGCCGATGGCCAGGAAAGTTTCGGTCAGGGTCAGGTCGGCGCCAAGTTCGCCGCAGATGCCAACCCAGATGCCGTTTTTGTGGGCGTTGTCGGCCACCATCTTCAGCATGCGCAGCACCGCCGGGTGGTGCGGGTCAAAAAAGCGGCCCAGGTCGTTGTTCTGGCGGTCGCAGGCCAGGGTGTACTGGGTCAGGTCGTTGGTGCCGACGCTGAAGAAATCAACCTCCTTGGCAAGCCGGTCAGACAGGATGACGGCGGCCGGCGTCTCGATCATGATGCCGATTTCGACATCCTCGCCGTAGGGGATGCCCTCCTGCTTGAGGTCGCGCTTGACTTCCTCACACATGCGCTTGGCTTCCCGCACTTCCCAGATGTTGGTGACCATCGGGAACATGATCCGCAGCTTGCCGAAGGCCGAAGCGCGGTAGAGCGCGCGCAGCTGGGTGCGGAAGACTTCGGGCCGGGTCAGGCAGATGCGCAGCGCCCGCATGCCCATGGCGGGGTTTTCCTCCTGCGGGAGGTTGAAATAGCCGATCTGTTTGTCGGCGCCGATATCCAGCGTGCGGATGATGACCTCTTTGCCGTCCATATCGGCCAGGACCTGTTTGTAAGCCTGGAACTGCTGGTCCTCGGTGGGGTAGTCCTCACAGTTGAGGTAGAGGAACTCGCTGCGGAACAGCCCGATGCCGCCGCCGTCGTTGACCTGCACGGCGTGGACATCCTCCGGCGAGCCGATGTTGCAGTAGATGCGGATGCTCTTGCCGTCCTTGGTCACGTTGGGCTGGCCTTTGAGGGTTTCCAGCAGCCGCTGCAGCCGCAGCAGTTCTTCCCGCTTTTTCATCAGCTTGTCGCGGGTCATATCGTCCGGGTCAATCACAACGTTGCCGGTTGCGCCGTCCAGGATGACCTGGCGGCCCGCATATTCCGGCTTGAGGGCGCCGCCTACGCCGACAATGGCCGGGATGCCCATGGTGCGGGCCAGGATCGCCGTATGGCTTGAGCCCGAACCGCCGGCCGTGATAAAGCCGAGGATCTTGGATTTGTCCAGCTGGACAGTCTCGGAAGGGGCGAGATCGTCCGCCGCCAGCACCACCGGCTCGTCCGAAGCGATGCCGCCCGCCACGTTGCCGGCCAGGATGTCAAGCAGCCGGCGGGATACATCCTTGACATCGGCCGCGCGGGCCTGCATATAGGTATCGTCCATCGCTTCAAACATCGCGGCGAACTGCTCGGCCGTGTCGGCAATGGCGGCTTCGGCGTTGAGCTTTTCTTCGGTGATGCGCTGCTCGATGGCTTCCTCATAGTCAAGGTCTTCCACCATCATCTGGTGGGTTTCAAACAGCATGGCGGCTTCGTCGCCGGCTTCGGCGCGGGCCTTTTCGGCCAGGTCGCCCAGCTGCTCAATCGCGCCGGTCTGCGCGCCCTTGAAGCGGTGCCACTCGGCGTCGGTATCCGCCACGGTGTAGCGGGGGATTTCGCTTGTCTGGCGCTGGAAGAAATAAAGCGGGCCGATCCCCACGCCGGTGGAAACGCCCTTTCCCTGGATCGTAATCATGGCTATACCTCCAAACAAGAATCGGCGGGCGGCCGCCCGCCGGGTTGCAAAAAGCGCGGCCAGCCTGACAGGCGGCCGCGCGCAGTGCAAACGGGGGTCCGGGTTTACAGATGCTCTTTGAAGAAGGCTTCCAGCGCGGGGGCGGCCGTCTCTTCATCGGGGCCTTCCACCGTGACGGTGACGGTATCGCCGCACTTGACGCCCATCCCCATCAGGGCCATCAGCTTGAGGGCGTTGACAGATTTGTCGCCCTTGGTGATGGTCACGGTGCTCTGGTGCTGTTTGACTTCCTTAACCAGCAGGCCGGCCGGGCGCGCATGGATACCGACGGCTTCCTGGATCGTATAGGTGAATTCTTTCATTGGTATTCCCTCCGTCAAGGGCCCGCACAACGGCCGGCCCGGAATCGTACACCCTTATCATACCACGTTTGCCGGACACCGTCAACAGAAATACCGCCGCCGCGCCGTCACAATTTTGTCTAATTCACGGCCTCCCCCGCCAGCAACTTTTCAATCACGTCCTCCGGCCGGGGGGTGTGGCGGGGGTAGCGCGCGCGCAGGGCGGGGGCGGCGGTGTCCATGATGTAGGGGTGGCCGACGGCGTCGAGCATCGCGACGTCGTTGTAGTTATCGCCGAAGGCCATGACCTCGGCCGCATCGATGCCGAGCGCCGCGCAGAGCTTTTCCACCCCGACGCCCTTGTTCGCAAGCGTCGTATCGATCCAGTAAGGGCCGGCAATCGCGGCGTTCGCCTCTTTCCAGCGCGGGACAAACCGGTCGGCAAATTCCGCCACGCCGCCGGGCAGATAGACGCTGACCTTGACAATCTCCTCCGGCACATCGGCCGGGTCGCGGATGATGGTATACCGGTTGCCGATCTCCTCAATGCGGTGCAGCATGCCAAGGCCGCGCTCCATCAGGTAGCTGCGGTTTTCACCCGAGAGCATGACCTCGCCGCGGCCTTCGCTGCCCTGCCACATATCGCGGGCGATTTCCTCGGCCAGGGGGCGGGGCATCGGCGTTTTGGCCAGGACCCGGCCGTCCTTGCAGACAACGCCGCCGTTTTCGCACAGGTAGACGCACTGGTCGGCCACCGGCGCAAACAGTTTGCGCAGGCTTGTATACTGCCGGCCGCTGGCCGGGCAGAACAGCACGCCCCGCCCCGCCAGCGCCCGGACCTGGGTGATGATCTGTTCACTGATCGCGTTTTGCCCGTAGGGCAGCAGCGTGCCGTCCAGGTCGCTGCATATCAATCGGATTGCCATAGCCTTTCCCCTTCCGCGGCGCGCGCCGCCCGTTTGTCTGTTTTGGCAGGTCTTCGGGTTCAGTGTACCATATCCCACCCGCCGTTGCAAGGCGGGGGCGCGGCGGTTTTCTTGCAAAGTCTTCGCGCTTTTCCCCGGCCGGCGGGGCGCCTTTCCCTGCGGTGGGAAGAAGTTTTCCCCGGTTTGGCAACTCTGAGAAAACGGCTTTTCTTTTGGAAATAAATCCACTATAATAAGGGCAGACCAAGGCCCCTGCGCCGGAAAGGAGGTTGCCATGCACAGGCTGCGGATGTCGATCCGGGCAAGGATCATGCTGCTTTCGATGGGCTTTTCGGCGCTGATTGCGCTGGGGGTCTGCCTGGCGAGCCTTTCTTCGGCGCGGCGCAGCGCGATGCGCGCCACCGCCCAGAGCGTTGAGTATGGTCGGACGGCAGCGAGACCGTGCTCGCCCTGACCAACGACCGCCTGCCCCAGCGTTTCCCGCTCGAAGCGCCCAAGACCGCCGAATGGTTCGTGCTCAAGAACCTGATCCAGGCCGAAGGCCCCTCCCCCTTCCCCGCCCTGACCCAGATCGAAGCGTGGGGGCGGGAAGCCGACGCCGATCAATAAGATCCATAAGAAAAAAGGAGACTCCCATGACCCCCACATCCCCTTCCCTTTCCTGGCTGACCGACCCGACGGTGTTTGCGGTGAACCGGCTGCCGGCACATTCCGACCATCGCTGGACGGTGGGCGGCGAAGAATGGCGGCAGAGCCTTTGCGGCGACTGGCGCTTTGCCTACAGCCCCAACCCCGACGCCCGCCCGGCCGATTTCTTTAAGCCCGAGGCCGACCTCTCGGCCTTCGGTTCGATCCAGGTGCCCGGCCACATCGAAACCCAGGGCTACGGCCAGCTGCAATACGTCAACACCCAGTACCCGTGGGACGGCCACACCAATTTGCGCCCGCCCGAAATCGACTGGCAAAACTGCCCTGTCGGCAGCTATGTGCGGGATTTCACGCTCGACGAATCCTGGCTCGGCCGCCGGGTCTGCGTGAGCTTCCAGGGCGTTGAGACGGCGTTCTATCTTTACTGCAACGGCGCGTTCGTCGGCTACAGTGAGGATTCCTTCACCCCCGCGGATTTTGACCTGACCGACTACCTGCACGCCGGTGTGAACCGCCTTTGCGCCGAAGTGTACAAGCGCTGCTCGGGTTCCTGGCTTGAAGACCAGGATATGTTCCGGTTTTCCGGCATCTTCCGCCCGGTCTTCCTCTATGCGAAGCCGGCCGTCCACATCGAAGACCTCTGGCTGCGCGCCGGCCTGGCCGACGACAACACGACCGGCACGCTGGCCCCGCGGCTGCGGCTTTCGGCCGCGGCGGGCGCTTCGGCCGAGGGCGTCACGCTTGCCTGTTCGATCGCCGCGCCGGGCGGGGCCGAGATCTTCGGCGGAACCCTCGCGCTGCACGCCGAGGACGAGGATTATAGGGCCGCCGACCCGATCGCGCTGCCGGCCATCCGCCCCTGGCGGCACGAGGACCCGGCGCTCTACACCGTGACGCTGGTTCTGCGCGACGCGAACGGCGCGGAGCTCGAGACCGTGCGCTACAAGACCGGTTTCCGCCGGTTTGCGCTGATCGACGGGGTCATGCGGCTCAACGGCGAGCGGATCTATTTCAACGGCGTCAACCGGCATGAGTGGAACCCCGCGGCCGGCCGGGCGATCGGCCCCGAGGATATGCGCCGCGCGATCGAGACCTTCAAAGCCGCGAACATCAACGCCGTGCGCACCTGCCACTACCCGAACCAGAGCCTGTGGTACGACCTGTGCGACGAGGCCGGCATCTACATGATTGACGAGACCAACCTTGAAAGCCACGGCACCTGGCAGAAGCGCGGCGCGATTGACCCCGACTGGAACGTGCCGGGCAGCAAGCCCGAATGGCTTGCCTGCGTGCTCGACCGCGCGCGCTCGATGTTTGAGCGGGACAAAAACCACACCGCCGTGCTGTTCTGGAGCTGCGGCAACGAGAGCTACGCCGGGGCGGATATCCTGGCGATGAGCGAGTTCTTCCGCCAAAACGACCCGAGCCGGCTTGTGCATTACGAAGGGGTACACCCCTGCCGCCAGAACCCCGGCTACGACCCCGCGTGGGAGCGGATTTCGGATGTCGAGAGCCGGATGTACGCCCACCCGGAGGAGATCCGCGCCTACCTCGAAGCGAAGCCCGCCAAGCCGTTCATCCTCTGCGAGTATATGCACGATATGGGCAACTCGCTCGGCGGGATGGAGAGCTACACGGTTTTGGGCGACGAGTTCGAGCAGTACCAGGGCGGCTTTATCTGGGATTACATGGACCAGGCCCTCTGGCACAACGCGCTGGGCCGCCGCGCGCTCGGCTACGGCGGCGATTTCGGTGAGCGGCCGACCGACTATGCCTTCAGCGCGAACGGCATCGTCTTTGCCGACGGCAAGATGAAGCCTGCCGTGCAGGACGTGCGCCACTGGCACCTGGATAAAGCCCAGCGCGACGCCCGCGACGCCGCCAACGCCCGCGCGGCCGAAGAAGCCGCCCAAAGCCTGGCCGCCGCCGAGGAAGCCCGCCGCAAGGCCGGCGAAGCGCGCGGCGACCTGCGCTACGCCCCCGGGGATGTCAACTTCGGCGTGGCCGGCGACGGGTTTGAGATCCTCTTCTCCTGGACCGGGCACGGCCCGGCCAGTTTGCGGGTGAACGGGGCCGAATGGCTTTACCGCGCGCCGCGGCCGGTGTTCTGGCGCGCCGCGACCGAGAACGACAAGGGCTGCGGCTTCCCGGCGCGCAGCGCGGCCTGGCTTGCCGCCGAAGCCTGCGCCAACTGCACCGGCGACGAGATTGTTGAGCAGGGGCCGCGGCGCTGCGTCGTCGTCTACCACTTCGGCTGCGCGGCCACCCCCGGTATGCGGGCCGACCTGCGCTACACCGTCGAGGCCGAAGGCACGCTGACGATCGAAGCCGTCTACCACGGCGCGCCCGGCCTGCCCGAGCTGCCCTGCTTCGGCGTGCGGCTTTCGACCCCGACCCCCGTTGAGGAAGTGGCCTGGCGCGGCCTTTCGGGCGAAACCTACCCCGACCGGTACAAGGGCGCGGACTTCGGCAGCCACCGCGAAACCCCGCACATCCCGGCCTATCTTGTCCCGCAGGACTGCGGCTGCCACATCGGCACCCAGAGCCTGACGCTGCGCCGCAAGAACGCCTTCGGCGGCTGCGAAGCCGCGCTCAGCTTTGTGATGGACGGCGCGCCGTTCGCCTTCTCGGCTCTGCCGAACACCGCGCTCGAGCTGGAAGCTGCCGACCACCGCGAGGATCTGCCCGCCGCGCCGCACACCCAGCTCTGCCTGTACGCCGCCATGCGCGGGGTGGGCGGCATCGACAGCTGGTATTCCGATGTCGAAGCCCCCTACCATGTCAGCGGCGAAGAGGACCACGCGGTCAGCGTAAAGGTGCGCCTGTGATGCGCGGCAGGTATTGCCTGACCCCGATTGCCCGGGTCCGCAGCGAGTTTTCGGAAAAATTCGGCATCCCGCGGCAGAGCGGGCTGGTCGATGCGCTGCGGGCGCAGATCGTCTTTGAACCGGCCTTCCGCCGGCCCGAGGCGCTGCGCGGGCTTGCGGGCTACAGCCACATCTGGCTGATCTGGCAGTTTTCGGAGGTTGTGGCCGCCGGGGCGGACGGCGAACACTGGCGGCCCACCGTGCGCCCGCCGCGGCTGGGCGGCAACACCCGGATGGGAGTGTTTGCAACCCGCAGCCCGTTCCGGCCGAACGCCTTGGGGCTTTCCTGCGTGCGGCTTGTCTCCATCGAGCCCGACACCCCCGAAGGCCCGGTGCTGACGGTGGCCGGCGCCGACCTTTTGAACGGCACCCCGATCTATGACATCAAGCCCTACCTGCCAAGCGTTGACGCCCACCCCGAAGCCCGCGCCGGCTTTGCCGGCCCTGCGGCCGGCCACGCGCTGGCGGTGGCCGACCCGCAGAATCTGCTGGCCGCCCTGGACGAACAAACCCGCCAAGGGCTCGTCGGCGTGCTTGAAAACGACCCGCGCCCCGGCTACCAGCGCGACCCCGGCCGGGTGTACGGGCTGACCTTTGCCGGCTGGGCCGTGCACTTCACGGTGGACGGCGATGTGCTGACTGTGACGGGGCTGGAATTCAGCCCAAAATAGCAAACAATACGAATACATAAAATCGGCGTTCCGGCGCCTTCGGCGCGCGATCCACCGCTTGATTCTTTCTTATTTTTGTTCATTCATACAACCTCCCTCCCCCGCATAGCCTGTCTATGAGGGGGAGGGATTTTTATGTGTTTCCGGGGCGGTTGGCGGCGGGAGGCGGCCGTTCTGGCGGGGCTGGCCGCCTTTGTGCTCGTGCTTGCCGCGCCGGCGCTTGTGCCGGGGCCTTTGCCCGAAAACAGCGCCAAAAACACCTTCGAAAACACGGCCGAAAGCACGCCCGCGCCGGCGCCAAGCGCCGTACCGGAGGCAGCCGCGGCGGCAACCGCGGCGCCGGCTTCTTCCGCGCAGCTCGCCTACCGCGCGGTCTGGGTCTCCTACCTGGAATGGCAGCGGATGGACTTTTCTTCGGCCGAAGCGTTCGGGGCCGAAGCCGCCGCCATGCTTGATAACATTGCGGGGCTTGGCGCGAACGTTGTGCTGGCCCAGGTCCGGCCGTTCGGGGATGCGCTCTACCCAAGCGCGCTCTACCCCTTCAGCCACCTGGCAACCGGCACGCAGGGGGAAGCCCCCGGCTTTGACCCGCTCGCCATCCTCGTCGAGCAAGCCCACGCGCGGGGGCTTGAGCTTGAAGCCTGGGTGAACCCCTACCGCCTGCAGGCCGGCGGCACGCCCGCGGCGCTGGCCGGGACAAACCTTGCCAACACCCGCCCCGACTGGGTCAAGCCCGCCGGCGGCGGGCTGTATCTTGACCCGGCCAGCCCCGATGTGCGCCGGTACATCGCCGACGGCGTAGCCGAGCTCTGCGAAAACTACGCAATCGACGGCATCCACATGGACGACTATTTCTACCCGACGACCGACGAAGCCTTTGACGCGGCCGACTATGCGGCCTACTGCGAGGGGACCGGCGCCCCGCTGCCGCTCGACGATTGGCGGCGCGAGAATGTCGATGCGCTGGTAGAAGCCTGCCGCGCGGTCACCCGGGCGGCCGGGGTGCGGTTCGGCATTGCGCCGCAGGGGCAGCCGGCGCTGTGCTACGGCGCGCAGTACAGCGACGCCGCCGGCTGGCTGGCCGAAGGGCTTGTCGATATCCTGATGCCCCAGCTCTACTGGGGGCGCGATTACACGGCGGACGGCGACAATTCGCTGGCGCTGGATACGCTTGCGGCCGAATGGCTCGCGATGGACAGGGCCCCGGGGGTCTCGCTCTGTTTTGGCCTTGGGGCCTACCGCATCGGCGAAGGGGACGGCGGCGACCGCACCGGCCCCGGCACCGAGTGGCTGTCCGGCCATGCGCTGGCCGACCAGGCAGAAGCGCTGGCCGCGCTCGGGGCGGACGGGGTCGGCCTGTACCGGTACGATTCCCTGTTTGCGAACGATCTCTACCCCACCTTCGCCGCACAGGAAGCGCAGGCCCTGCGCGGGCTGGCCGCCCCGCGCGGCTGAACCGCCCGCGGCGGTTTTGAAAGCTTGCCTTTACCGCGCCGCCTCGTTCCAGGGGGTGACGGGGCGGTAGTTGGGGGTGCTTGCAAGGAGGTCTTCGGCGGAGAGCAGGCCCTCGAGTTCCTGAAAATTTGTGCCTTCATACAGGCTGCCGTCCTTGTTGATATCCTGGAAGCTCGTCTCCTCATAGCCGCAGAGGCAGAAGAAATCGCCCTCCCATTCATCCCAAATGAAGATCGGCTGGGTGCCGTGGGCGCTCTCGTAGTATTGCAGCGTGACCTCGGTCGCCTCGCCGCCGGCGCGGGGGATCAGGAAGAGGCGGCTTTCCCTCGTATCACTCTCCCACGGCCCCTGGCTGGTGCGCACGACATACCAATCCGGGAGCTCGGTAATTTCATAACTCAAAAATTCACCGGGTGAACGCGTCGGCAGGCCGGTGCAAAGAAGCTGCTCTTCTCCTGTCTCGTAATCGACCGCCGTCAGGGCGCCGGCGGAAAAATCCTGCCGTACAAAGGCGGTCGGGTTCTGCATCGGCAGCACAAGGGTTCGTTCGTAGCCTGTGTAGGCATTGTTTCCATCGCCTACCGTGTAAAAACCCTCGCTCTCCCATTGCAAACCTGTGCGCCAGCTTGCGGTGTCAAGGTCAAAGCAGTCGATCCGGCCACCGGTCACAAGGCCGTAGTCTTTCTGTTCAGGGTCATTTTCCACCTGGCTGAGCGCCAGATACAGTGTGCGGCCGCGCGCGCCGACCAGGCTGTAATTCCAGATATCCTGCCCAAGTTCCGCCGCCGTCCAGCTGCGCAGAGCAGCAGTCGCGCCGCTCTGCTGATCGACCGAAAGCAGGCGCAGTTCGTCATCGCTGTGGTCGGTCTGGTCGTGGCGCAGTTCCATCAAAAGATAGAGGTTCCGGTCGTCGGCCACCAGATCCCGCACAAGGCCGCTGTCGCCGTCGGGCAGATCAGGGAAGCTCGCAAGCAGTTTGCGGCTTGCGCCGTCTGCCACTATCAGACAGGCGTCTGTGCCCAGCGCCGCTATCGCCTTGTCGGTAGGGTTTTCTTCGGGGTTCTCGTACAGGGTGCAGCCGGTGCGGTACAGCTCATAGCAGCGGTCACCGTCCGGGTAGAGCTGCAGGGGCTGATTCAGGCGAAAATATTGCCACGCCCCGCAGACCTGGCTCTGGTGATCGCAGCCCGGAATCGTGCAGTATGGAGTTTCCTGCCCAGTCGCGTAGTCCAGCCGCAGCAAAAGCGAACCGCCGTGGCTTGCGGCATCCGGTATATGCAGCGCATACGCCGCGCCGCCGCCGTAGGTTTCGCCGAGCAGGTGCGCCTCACCCGCGCCGATGGCGGTGGAAGAGGTGTTTCCAGCCGCAGCGGCCGGGTTGGCGGGGGTTTCAGCAGTTTCTGAGGTTGGGGTGGATGTATCCGATTCGGCCGCCGGCGCGCCGCAGGCCGCAAGGGCCAGGCAGAGGGCGAGGGTCAAAGGAAGCGCCCGGAGGAGGGATTGTTTCATAGAGATAACCGCCTTTCGGGGAGTTGGATAAACACAAGGGAAGTAAAATATGTATTTTCAGAGCATCGCATTTTAGAGATTGTAGCGGCGCACAGCGTGCGCCATTTGTGGAAGGGAGCCGGATGTTACAAAGGATACCGGGGACACAAAATCCAATCCCGCAGGGGCGGATTCCATATCCGCCCCTACCCTGCCACCCCCATCACCTCCAGCATCTCGGCCATTGTCTCGGGCGGGACGCTGGCGGCGCTCAAAGAGAGGCCGTCGCGGGCGTTGGCGGTGACGTAGAGCTGCGCTTCGGCGCTGTAGGCGGCTTCGCCGGCATCGGGGATGCTGGCGCTGAGGTCGATAACCTGCCAATCCGCAAAATCGTCCAGCCCCGTCAGCGTTAAATACGCTTCAAGCGCGCCTGCCCGCACGGGGTCGCGCAGCGGCATGCCGGGCACATAGAGCCGGACATAGACCGGCGCGCCTTCCGGCGTCCAGATCAGCGAGAGCGAAACGCCGGCCTGCTCGCTTTCGGCCGGGTAGCCGGTCAGCATTTTGAGCCCGCCGGGCGCGCTGCCGCCCCGCCAGGTATAACGCGCGGCATCCGGGCCAAGGGCCGCGGCCGCCGCTTCGGCCGTTTCGGCATCCAGCAGGCCGGCTGTCTCCATCGCGGGCAGCCGGGCGGCGGCCTCTTCACGCAAGGCGGGCAGCGCGGTATCGGCGGCAAGGTTCCACCCGCTTTCCAGGTCGTAAATGTTCACCCCGTCCAGCGAGACGTTGGTCGTGTGGGCAGTCGCGTAGAGCAGGCAGGCCGTCGGGTTCGCCCGCCCGGCCGCGCCAAGGGCTTCGGGGTCGGCGGGCAGCGGGTGCGGGGCGTGCAGCAGCGCGCGGTCCCAAACCGCAAACACCGCGAACGGCAGCGCCAGGCAGAGCGCGAGCGCGGCCAAACAGAGCGCTGCGAACCGGCGGGTGGCGGGCAGCGGGGCGCGGACGCCTTCGTTTTGTTTCACGCTGTGTTTCATTGCGGTTCCTCCTTGGTCGGCCGGGCGGGGGCCAGCGGCAATGCGACGGTGACGGTGGTGCCGGCCTCCGGCTCGCTTTCAACTTGCAGCGCTGTGCCGTGCCGCGCCGCGATGGCCGCGCAGAGCGCCAGCCCCATGCCGCTGCCGCCGCCGGCCCGGGTGCGGGATTTATCCACCATGTAAAACGGCTCGGTCAGGCGGGGCAGGTCGGCGGCCGGGATGCCGCAGCCGTTGTCGGCCACCGTAAAGACGGCGCGGCCCCCTTCGGCCCGGCAGGCAACGACCACCCGGCCCCCGGCCCGGCCGCGGCAGGCCTGGCAGGCGTTGCGGACGAGGTTTGCGAGCAGATCCTCCCACAAAATGCGGTCGGCGCAGACGGTGCAGCCGGCCGGCGCAAACTGCAATTCGACACCCTCGGCCGGCGGCAGGCTGCGGGCCAGCGTGGCGAAAAGCGCGCGGTCGCTGACCGGGGCGGGTTCTACGGCGTCGTCGCTCTCAAGCCCAAGCAGCGCGAGCAGCTTGCCGCTGAGCGATTCAAGCCGGCGGGTTTCGTGGTAGATGAAGTCGGCGGCTTCCTTGGTCGCGGCCGGGTCGGCCGGGCCGGCGCGCAGCAGGGAGGCATAGCCCATCATGCTGGTCATCGGGGTTTTGAGCTCGTGGGTGAAGGCGGCGACAAAGTCTCGCTCGCGCCGCACCGCCGCGTGCAGCTCGTCAACCCGGGTTTCGACGGCGGCGGCCATCGCGTCAAAGCCTTCGCTCAGCGCGCCGATCTCGTCGTCGGTCTTTATGCCGGTGCGGCCGGCGTAGTCGCCGCCGGCGATGCGGGCGCTGGCGGCCTGCAGCCGGGTCAGCGGGGCGGTCAGGCGGTTGGCACGCCAGCGGGCCGCCGCCGCGCCGAGCGCGAGCGCCGCCACGGTGGCCGCGGCCCAGACCGCGAGCTGGGCGTTGCGGGTGGCGAACACCCAGCTGATGTCATACGCCCCGACGAGGGCGGCGTCCTGCCCCGGCACCGTGAGCGGGGTGGCGAGCAGCAGATACCGCGCGCCGCCCGCTTCGCACAAACGCGCCGATTCGGGCGCGGCGACGGCGGCAAAGACCTCGGCCCGGGGCAGGCCGGCGGGCAGGCTGGCGTAGAGGGTGTAGCCGTCCGCCACGCAGAGGGCGAGCGGCGTGCCGGGGGCGGCCTGCTCAGCATACTGCTGGGCGGCCGCGGCGAGGGTGGCGTTGGGGTACAGCCCCTGGGCTGTGTTTTCGGGTTCCGGCGCGGCAAAGACAGCGGTCTCGACGCCGTAGACGGTGCGGTGCTGCTGGTCAAGCGCGTTGGCGCGGGCGGCCGCGAGATTGGCCGCAAAGCTGTGGCCGATCATCGCCACCCCCACCGCGCAGAGCGCCGCCGCGAGCAGCGCAAGAAAGGTCAGGGTGATTTTGGTGGCAAATTTCATGGGAACACCTCGTGGTAGTCAGTCACCCCCACGCATCCAGCCGGGTGCAGGGGCGGGCGTCTAGGCTGGCGGCGGCGTAGTCGGCCGGGGTCATGATGCCGATCTGGGAGGCGCCGCGCTGGTAGGTCAACAGCGCGCCGTCGTCGCCGATGGAAGTAACCGTGCGCCTCTCCACGCCGGTCAGCACAAACAGCCAGTTGTCGTTACCGCAGAGAATCGAATAAGGCTGCAATTCACCATCAATCGCATAGGCTGTCGGGCGCTCGTTGAGGGTGTTGGTTGCGAAGTCGAGCGCATAGCTGCGCGTCTGGCCGGCATCGTTCGCGCTAAAGCAGAGCACGCCGCCGTAGATGCCGTCCGCCCAGGGCACGCTTTCGGCCGCAAGGTCGGGCAGTTCGGCGAGGGTTTCGGCTTCGCCGCCGTCCAGCGCGCGGGACTGCACGGCCCAGCCCGCGCCGGCCGGCGCGAGCCAGTACAGCCGGCCGTCTTTGGCACAGACCGCGCGGGCGTCGTCGGGCAGCGGCGTCGGTTCGGCGGCGTTGCCGGCCGTATCGACGGTGCGCAACACGCCGCCGGCCTTATCCATACTCCCCTGGCGCAGCACAAGGGTGTCTCCGCTGACGCCGACCGGCCACCAGTCGGTCTCGGTGGTTTCGTACAGCGTCTGGATGCCGCCGTCATTCAGATCGAGCCGGATGAAGCGGTTGGTATCCCACCAGTAGACCGCCGCACCGTCGGTGTAGGGCCAGTTGGTGTTTGTGACCGGGATGCCCTCGGCCAGCGGCGTGCGGTCGCCGCCGTCGAGATCGCTGATATCGGCTGTTCCGTCGCCATTTCCCAGCACCATCCAGACAAGCCGATCGCCGATCTCATAAACGCGGGAGTCCGCGCCCTGGGCCGGGCCGAGGGCAGCCGGGCAGCTCGCGTCGGCGTGGGTGCAGCCGGGTTTGTCGCACAGGACGGTCTGGGTGCCGGTTTCCCAGTCGCTGCAGGTGGCGACAAAGACCTCGCCGTAGCCCGAGTAGGGTTCATAGACGCCGCGCGCGCCGGGAACAGCCGATGTATAGGTCGGCTGCAGCGACCAGAGCGCCGGGGCTTCGGCGGTCTGCTGCGCGGCGGCCTGTTCCGAGGTGGCGGTCTGCGAGGTGGCGGATTGCGGGGCGCTCGCGTCCGAAGCCGGGGACGCCGCGCAGCCGGCGAGCAGCCCGGCCAGCAGCAGCGCCGCGCCGGCCAGCGGGCGGCGGGAACGGCGGGTTGCTTTTGGGGTTTGCATGGTTTTCATGGGGCACCATCCTTTTGTTTTTGGGATGCCTGTATTCTACCGCCCCGTTTCGTCCAAGTTTCGTCCGAGGTGCGGAGAAGATGCGGCGGGGGGTGGGATTTATCCCGCCCCTATGCATGGTTGTTTGGTTTGTCGCCAACCCATAAGGCCCACAACCGAGTTTGCCATATTCGCAGGGCGGGAAACATCCGGCCATCCCGGGCACATCCGGCCGCCGCAAACGTCCACGGGCGGGCGATGCCCGCCCCTACGGTCTTGGGGGGAACGCCGCAGCCATTCCCCTACGCTTTCCCTTGCCCCACCGGTTCCTCGGCTTCCAGGCAATACCCCACCCGGTGCACGGTGCGGATGCGGTGTTCCCAGCCGAGCTTGCGGCGCAGGCGCTGGATGTGGGTGTCGAGGGTGCGGGTGCCGTCCCGCGTGGGCGCAAGGGCTTCGTCCTCGCCCCAGACCTGTTCATACAGATAATCGCGGTAGAGCACCCGGCCGCGGTTGCGCAGCAGTATCAGCAAAAGGTCGTACTCCTTCGGGGTCAGGGCTACGGGCCGGCCGGCGCGCAGCACTTTGCAGCCGCCGGTATCGACCGTCACATCCCAGGCCGAAAGCTGCAGCGCCCCGCGCCCGGCCCGGCGCAGCACGCTCTCAACCCGGGCGACAAGCTCGGCCGGGTCGAACGGCTTGACGATGTAATCGTCGGCCCCGCTGTGCAGCCCCTTGACCTTATCGGCCGTTGTGGCCTTGGCCGTAATGAGGATGCTCGGGGTGCCGGTGGGCAGCAGGTAACGCAGCAGGTCGTAGCCGTCGATGCCCGGCATCATGACGTCGAGCAGCACAAGGTCATACTGGTTTCGCTCCAGCAGGTCGGCGGCTTCGGCTCCGCTGGTCACGGCCTGGCAGGCGTAGCCGGCGCCGGCCAGTGTGCGGCGGATCAGCTCGGCAATCGGGGTTTCGTCATCAACAATCAGGATTGGTTTCATGGGCGGGTCCTCCTTTCTTTTCCCCTATCATCGCACCCAAATGCGTCCGAAATGCAAAACAAAGCGCCGCAGGCGGAAAACCTGCGGCGCTTTATACTTGGATAATCAGGCCATGAACGGCGTGGTGGCGGCGGCAACGCCGGCGTCACCCCAGACGCCGCGGCGCGAAGTGGCCGCCGGGGCGCGCCGGATGCCGTGGATCACGGCTTCGCCTTCCAGGCAGGCGACGGCGGCGGCAATCGCCGCGATCACTTCGGCCGGGATGCCGGCTTCCACAGCCGGCGCGGGCGCGGCCTTGGGGGCGGGCGCAGCGGGCTTGGCGGGGGCCGGGGCTGCCGCCTTGGGGGCCTTGGCGGCGGCCTGTTGGGCCTTCACGTTTTCATCGGTCTTTTTCTCCAAAAAAGCGATCAGCAGCAGCGCCACAACAACGCCGGCCGCCAGCACAATGCCGGACATCACGCCACCGCCTGAAGCGGTGCTCAGCAGGGCCAGATCAAACATATACAGTTCCTCCTTACAGTGAACAGGGCCTACCAATGCCCCCGTATTGCCAAATTATAAGTATTATAGCACAATTTGCAGCGCTTGGATAGCCGGCAGAAAAGTTTTTTTGCCGCATTTTATCCGTTGTGCCCGTCCTGCTGCGCACAGCCCGCCGCTGCGCAGCCGGCCGCGTGGGCCGCGGCTTCACGGCGGTAGTCGCCGGCGTTGGCGGCAAGGTGGGCCGCCTGTTCGGGCCGGACCGGGCCGCGGATTTTGCCCGGCACCCCGACAACAAGGCTGCCCGGCGGGATCACCGTGTGCTCCGGCACAAGCGCGCCGGCCGCAACCAGGCTGCCGGCGCCGATCTGCGCGCCGTCCAGCACGGTCGCATGCATGCCAATCATGCAGCCATCCCCTACCGTGCAGCCGTGCAAAATTGCCCCATGGCCAACCGTAACCCCCCGGCCGACCACAACCCCCTTGGCGGGGCCGGTGTGCAGGGTGGCGTTGTCCTGAATGTTGGAATCCGGGCCGATCGAAATGCAGCCGCTGTCCGCCCGCAGCACCGCGCCGTACCAGACGCTTGCGCCGGCCCCAAGCCGGACGTCGCCGGCCAGCACGGCGTTCGGCGCGATGAACGCGGCCCCGTCCGCCTGCGGGCTTTGGCCCTCCACCGTGATGCAGAGCATCGGGAAGCCTCCTTTTGAAGTATAAACACAGCAAAAAGCCGCCGGGACAACGCCCGGCGGCCCGGGTTTATCTGTCAAAACCCATGGTTCTCAATCAGCTTGCGGCCCATCAGCACCCCCATGACCGAAGCCATCATCAGCCCGCGCGTCCAGCCGGAGGAATCGCCCAGGCAGTGCAGGTTGCGGATGTTGGTCTCCAGGTTTTGATCCATGCGGACCTTGTTGGAATAGAATTTGAGTTCGGGGGAGTACAGCAGCGTTTCGGGCGCGGCAAAGCCGGGCACAACCTGATCGACCATCTTGATAAACTCAATGATGTTGACCATGGCGCGGTAGGGCATCGCCGCCGTGATGTCGCCGGCAATCGCGTCCTTCAGCGTCGGGCGGACATTCGCGCGGGCCAGTTCCTGCGGCCAGGTGCGCTTGCCGTTCAGGATATCGCCGTACCGCTGGACAAGGATATGCCCCGCGCCGAGCATGTTGGTCAGCTCGCCGATCTTCTGGGCGTAGGCGATGGGCTGGTTGAACGGCTCGGTGAAATTGTGCGAGACAAGGATGGCAAGGTTGGTGTTCTGGCTTTTGATATCCTTGTAGCTGTGGCCGTTGACGACGGCAAGGTCGTTGTCATAATTTTCCTGCGCGACAAAGCCGCCGGGGTTCTGGCAGAAAGTGCGGACCTTGTTTTTCCACGGGTTGGGGTAGCCGATCAGCTTGCCCTCATACAGGACACTGTTGATCGTCTCCATAATTTCGTTGCGGCACTCAACCCGCACGCCGATATCGACGGTGCCGGGGCGGTGGGCGATGTGGTGCTCGGCACAGATTTTTTCAAGCCATTCCGCCCCGCGCCGGCCCGTTGCGATGACAACCTGCCTGGCCGTGACCCTGCGCTCGGCTTCGCCGGTTTTGGCGCCGGTGGGCCGGGCGACAACGCCGCGGCAGACATCGCCGTCAAGCAGGATGTTCTCGCACTCGGTCTCAAACCACATCTCCACCCCCTTTTCGGCCAGGTGGTTCTGGATGTTGAGGTAGAGCTGCTGGGCCTTTTCGGTGCCAAGGTGGCGGATCGGGCAATCGACCAGCTGCAGGCCGGCCTGGATCGCCCGCTTGCGGATATCCTTGATTTCGGGGCCTTCATAAACGCCCTCGACATGCGGGTCCGCGCCGAATTCGAGATAGATCTTGTCGGTATAATCGATGAGGTCCTGGGCAAAATCTTCGCCGATCAGCTCGGGCAGTTCGCCGCCGACCTCCCGCGAAAGCGAGAGTTTGCCGTCCGAAAAAGCGCCCGCGCCGGAAAATCCGGTCGTGATTGCACAGGTCGGCTTGCAGTTGACGCAGCGGCCGGTTTTGTCCTTGGGGCAATGGCGGCGCTCCACCGGCTTGCCCTTTTCAATCAGCAGGATGCGCGGGGCCTTGGGGCCGGCGCTTTTGCGCAGCAGTTCCAGCGCGGTGAAGATGCCGGCCGGGCCGGCGCCGACGATAATCAGGTCATACTCGTAGGGCATGGGGACTCCTTATCCTAACTCCAAACTTTGAACGCCAAGCTCCTTTTATCGCGCTCTAAGTTTTATTTCAGTGCTTCAGGTAACCGACTGCTGCATGGCCTTGGCGGCCTGCACGATCAGCTGGGCGCAGGCTTCGCGGCCGAGGGCGGCGTTCAGGCACAGGTCGTAGTTCTTCGCCTCGCCCCAGCGGTTTTCGGTATAGTAGTTGTAATAGCTCGCGCGGGCGCGGTCATGCTTGGCAAGGGCGCTTTCCCACAGGCGGTCGGACATATCCTTGACGCCGGGGCGGGATTTGGCCATCTCAATGCGCATTTCAAGCGGCGCGTAGACAAAGGTGCGCAGCACGTTGGGGCGGTCGCGCAGGACATAGTCGCCGCAGCGGCCCAGAATCACACAGCTTTCACGCGCGGCCACCTCCTTGATGACGTTGGACTGCAGGATGTACACCTGGTCGGCCAGCGGCATTGTGTTGCCCATCATGTACAGGCTGTAGATCAGGCTGCCGCTGCGCTGGTGTTCGCTGGCGGCGATGGCCTCCTCGGTCAGGCCGCTCTTTTTGGCCGCGATTGTGATGAGTTCCTTGTTGTACAGTTTGACCCCCAAAAGGTCGGCCACCCGCTGGGCAATCTCGCTGCCGCCGGATGCATACTCGCGTGCCATCGTGATAACCAAAGGTTCCATACTGTTCACCTCACTCGTGAATTGCCGGGTCTGCGGGCCCGGGCTGCCGGCCGGCGGGCACACTTTCCCTTCTATCCTCAGTATAACCGGGCAGCGCCAAAAAAGCAAGCGGAAAATACCCGCCGCGCGGCTTGTGGCGGGCCGGCTCAGCCGCGGCGGGTAAACTCAAACAGCAGCCCGTTGAGAATGTCCATCTGGCGCGGGGTCAGCGTACGCGCCGCGCCCGGGTGCGGGCTCTGCAGTTCCAGGATAATCGTGCGCACCAGCTCGGTCTGCGCCGGGGTCAGCCCTTCGGCCGGCAGCATGGCGCGGCCTTCCACCCCGGCCAGGTAATCGAGCGAGACGCCGTACAGCGCGGCCAGGTCGGTCAGCACGTCAAGCGGCGGCGTGCGCAAGTTCGCTTCATAGCTGCTGACGACCGATTTCGTCTTGTTCAGTTTGCGGCCCAGCGTTTCCTGGGACCATCCTTTCGCCTTGCGCAATGTGCGCAGGCGCGCCCCCATATCATACACGTGGCGTCCCTCCTTTCTTTTAGTGTACCCGGTTGACGTTCTCTATAAGCTGATTTATAATAGAATATATTCACTTATAGTTGACTTTTTGCAACCAAAACCCTCTGTTTTTCCACAGAATATCCTGATTCTTCGCCCCGGAAGGAGGCTTACCCCCGTGCTGCCAACACAAACCGAACGCCCTTTACAGTACGCAGATATCGAACTCTGGCCGGACGGCCGCACGCTGCAGCATGGCGTGCCGGTCGCGCTTTCCCCCACCGAACGCGCGCTGCTTGCGGCCTTCATCCTCCAGGCCGGGCGGGCTTTGTCCCGCCGGCAGCTGCTGGCCCAGGTGTGGGGCGTGGCCGGCGGGCTGCGCACCCGCACGGTGGATATCCATGTCAACCATCTGCGGCGCAAACTGGGCCCGGGCCTGCGGCTTGTGACGGTGTTCGGGGTCGGCTACCGGCTTGACCGCGAAGGGTAAGGGGGCGCCGCGCAGCCGCAGAAAAAACCTGTCCCCCGCACAAAAGCGAACCGGCCCGCAAAGGAAACCGCTGTGGCTTCCTTTGCGGGTCGGTTCGCTTTCCATCCGGTACTATGGGCTATCCGGTGGGGGCTGCCGCCTTTTCATCCTGCGGCGTTCCCGCGGCCGTTTGTTTCCTCCCTGGCCGGGCGCAGCGCAAGTTCAAGCCGGTCTTTCCCGGCCGTAACGTGCAAGCCCAGCTCTGCCGATGCGGATGTCGCGGCGGCGCCGTCTTCACCAGCGGGTTCTTCCTCCCAATCCGGGAGGGCGTCAACCCCCAGCGCCTCCTTCCATGCGGCGAGCATCGCGGCGGGCCGTGCCCCCTGCCCCGCGCCCGGGGCGTACAGCACAAATGCAACCGGCGCGCCGCTTTCGTGCCAGGTCAGCTGCAGGAAGTTTTCCCCCTGCATGACCTGCACGGTGTGAAAGGCGCCTGTTTCGCCGGCCCAGACACAGCCATCGTGCGTATACCCGGCAAGCAGGGCGCGGGCCGCCTCACCGGCGGCAGGCGGCAGCAGACCGGCCTCCTCGAACGCGGCAAGCCGGCTGCCGGCTTCCACCGCGGCCCGGCCGGCGGCGTCGCCCGCAAGCAAAGCGGGTTCAGCCCGCACGTCGCCGGCCCGCCACAGGTCATACACAACCGGGCAGGCGCGGGCGGTTTCGTCCAGCGTGCCGGCCACCGCCGGCCGGGCAAGCGTGGCCCGCCGCAGCGCCACACGCTGGACGGCGCCTGTCAACGCCGGCAGCCCGAGCGATGCCAGGCAGAGCAGCGCCGTGCCCGCAACCGCCGCGCCCCGGCGCGGAAAACGGGCCTGTTTTACACCGAGTCGGGCGCAGGGCATACAACCACCTCCTGTGGCGCGGGGCGGGGTTCGGCCCCCGCCAGTGTAAGTGAAACCGTTGTGCCAACCCCCGGTTCGCTCTGAATCTCCAGCCCGGCGCCGTGCGCTTCGGCAATCGCCGCGCACAGGCTGAGCCCCAGCCCGCTGCCGCCGGCCTGCCGTGCCCGGCTTTTATCCACACGGTAAAAGGCTTCGGTCACATGGGGCAGGTCCTCAGGCGGGATACCGCGGCCGGTATCCCGCACTGCCAGCCGCCAGCCCGCGCCCTGCGGCGTGACCGCAACCCGCACCACACCGTCCGCCGGCCGGGCGGCCGCGGCGTTCTGCAGCAGGTTGCGCACAAGATCCACAAGCAGCGGCCGGTTGACCTGCGCCCAGGCTTCGGGCGGGCAATCCACCTCCACCTGCGCCGGCAGGCCGGGCAGGCTGCGCTGCGCTTCGGCAACAACGCCGGCCAGTGCGGCGGGTTCCAGCGCCGGGGGCGGGCCTTCGGTCACATCCAGCAGCGCAAGCAGCGCACGGCTCAGTGATTCAAGCCGGGCGGCCTCATGGTAGATGTAGTCCGCGGCCAGCTGGCGGGCGGCGGGCTCCGGTTCCCCGCTGCGCAGCAGGTCTGCATAGCCGAGCATGGCGGTCATCGGGGTTTTGAGCTCATGGGTAAAGGCCGCAACAAACCGGGTGCGGCTGGCATTTTCGGCGGCCAGCGCCTCGGTGCGGCTGCGCACGGCGGCGGTCATTGCGTTGAACGCCGCGCCCAGCCGGGCAAACTCCGGCCCGCCGACCGTCGGCGCCGGGGCGGTATAGTCGCCGGCTTCCACCGCATGGGCCGCCGCCTCCAGCCGGCGCAGCGGCCCGGTCAGCGCCCGCGCGCCGGCCGCGGCCGCTGCCAGTGCGGCGGCCAGCGTGCCCAGCTCAATCAGCACAAACTGTCGCAGCTGGCGGGCCTGTTCGGCCCAGACAGCCGAAAGGTCATAGGCAGTGACCAGCCAAATCCCCGCTTGCGGGCGGTTTTCCGCCGCGCCGGTCTGCAGCGGGGCCGCCAGCAGCAGCGCCGGGGGCTTCCCCGCCGACACAACCGCCCCGCCGGCCCCGGCCTGCACGGCGCGCAGCTGGTCAAGATAAGCGGTGCCTTCCGGCATGGCGGCGTACACCAGCGTACCGTCTTCCCGAAGGACCGAAAATCCGGCGTCCGCCCCGGGCGTGCGCCGCCCGGCCCAGTTTTTGGCAGCCCGGAAGGTCTCTTTGACCTGTTCGGTTCCGCGCAGCGCATCTTCAAGCGAGGTACGGGCGCGCTCCTGGTCGGCGGCTGCATCGGCAAGGGCCGTGTCAACGGCAGCCGCAAAGTTTGCATGGATCATCCAGCCGCCGCCTGCCGAAAGGCTCAGACAGAGCAGCAGCGCGACGACAAGCAGCAGTTTTTGGGTAAAACTCATGGCGAGGCCTCCAGTCGATAGCCAATGCCCGAAACGGTTTGGATGTGCCGGCCCCAGCCAAGCTTTTTGCGCAGCCGGGAAATATACAGGTCGAGCGCGCGCGGGCCGACGTCGCTTTCAAGCCCGCAGACCCGCTCCAGCAGCACGCTGCGGTAGAGCGCGACACCGCGGTTCTGCACAAGGGTCAAGAGCAGCGCATACTCCCGCGGGGCAAGTTCGACCGGGGCGCCGCCGCGTGTCACGGTACAGGCGTCGGGGTCAATCTCGACATCCCAGAGCTTGATTTTGGCATCCCGCCGGCCGGTGTGGCGCATCAGGCCGTCCACCCGGGCAAGCAGTTCTTCGGGCGCAAAGGGTTTGAGGATATAGTCGTAGGCGCCGAGCTGCAGCCCCCGCACCCGGTCGGCAACTTCGTCCCGCGCCGTCACAAAGATCACCGGCGTACCGGTCGGGGCGATGAACTCCATCAGCGCAAATCCGTCGATGTCGGGCAGCATGACATCGAGCAACACAAGGTCAAACCGCTGCGCACTGAGCAGGTCGGCGGCCTCGCCGCCGGTGCGGGCCTGCACGCAGGGGTAGGCAAGGCGGCGCAGCGTCAGTTCGATCAGGTCGGCGATCGCGGGTTCATCCTCCACAATCAGGACAGGATACATCGTTGGCCTCCGTTTCAATCAAAACGCCGAGGGCATCGTTGTGACTTCGCGGTAGTTGGGGTTACCGGCAAAGAAGTCGTCCTTGGAGAGCAGGGCGGTCAGCGGCACGGCGCGTTCAACCGGCGTGGGCTGACCGTCCTTGCCGGGGATCGTGCGGTTTTCCCACCGCTCGCCGTACCAGACATAGAGGTCGTCCGCCGTCTCGCCAAGGATCTGCAGCGAGCTTTCGTGCCCGTTGAGCACAGCGTGCAGCGGGATGGCAGCGGCCGCGCCGTCCGCCGGGTCGATTGCGACAAGGGTGCCGACCAGCGCGCCGATATCCCAGACGTCGGCGACGATCTTGCCGCCGACCGCCCGCAGCGTGACGGTGCAGGCCCCTTCCGGCGCAATCGGCCAGTCTACCGCCAGCGTGCCGGTCTCGCCGGTGGCGACGTCCACCCAGGCAATGTCGCCGGGGGTGCTGTCCGGCGCGATGGTGTAAAGCCGGCCGCCGGCCAGCGCGCAGCCGGTGGCCGCGTAGTCGCCCATTGTGAGACCGGCCAGCTTGCGGGTCTCGCCGGTGTCGATGTTGTAGGCGTTTACGGCGCCGGCCCCCATATCCTGCGAGAGAATCTCCCGCCCCACGCAGCCGAGACCGCTGCCCGGGTAATCGCTGGCGAGCAGCTCGCCCTCGCCGCCGCCGAGCGGCAGTTTGTAGAGCCGGATCGGGATCTCGGCGGCCGGGTCTGCGCCGATATCGTAGAATTCACAGTAGAGGTTTTCCCCGTCGGTAGCAACCGGGTGAAAACTCCGGTTTTCGGCAAGGAGCTGGGCCCCGCCGCCGTCGTCGGGGTAAAAGGCCAGGCAGTCGCCCAGCAGTTCATAGCTGGCGGTATCTTCCAGGCTGTAAAAGACAAGCACACCGCCCTCCACCGCAAAGCAGGACGCCCCGATGGCCCCTTCTGGCAGGCGGGCCGGACAGCTTGCGTCGCTGTGGGTGCAGCCGGGGGCCGCGCACAGCACCCGCTGTTCGGCCGCCGCATAGTCCACCTTGGTGATGAGGATCGGCCAGACCGGCATCGCGTCGTCCTGGACGATGACCGCCTCGTACAGCCCGGTCGCGTTGTTGTTTGTCAGCCTTGTCAGCGCGCCGCCTGCCGGGGCGTCAGGCCGGCTTTCGGCCGCCGCGGCCGCCGTTTCGGGCGGCGTTTCGGCTGCTGCGGATTCAGTAGCGGGTTCCCGCGCGCAGCCCGCCAGCAGGCCAAAGGCCAGCACGGCACACAGAACCGTTTGTTTCATCGTACTCCCTTCCTTTCGGGCAGCTTGCGGGGCGCCGCCTTCCGGCTGCACCCCGGTGTTCCTTGTCTGTATTGTCACTCTACCACCGGCGGATGTCAAATTTGTATCACCGGCTCCGCCAAAATAAAAAAGCCTCCAAACCGGAGGCTTCAGACTGTCATGATCGGTTTTAGGCCCAGCGGCCGAAGCGGTAGCGGGGCTCCTGCGGTTCGGGCGGTTCGATCTGCCGGCCCAGAAAGGCGCGCACGGCGTTTTTGCGGAAGGCATAGGCTGCCGGCGCGGGCAGCGCTTCAAACCCGGCGCGCAGGTTGACCGGCCTGGCCGCCATGTTGTGCGCGTCGGTGCTGATAAAATGCACCAGATTCCAGCCGATATACCTGATGAGCAGTTTGGCCGTGTGCCCGCCGCGGATCAGCCCTGCCGCATTGATCTGGGCCAGCGCCCCGCCCGCCACCCAGCGGTAGAGCAGGGTCGGGTCCTCGGTGACATAGGGGTAGCGCTCCACATGGGCAAGGATCGGGGTATACCCCCGCTGCTGCACGGCAAAGAGCGTATCCTCAATACCGCTCGGGTGGTGGGTGGTCGGCAGCTCAATCAGCAGGTAACGGGTGCCGGCAAAGGCCAGCTGGGCCAGGTCCAGGTCCGGCAGCACCGGGGTGTAATAGATTTCGGCCCCGGCCTTGGCCGCAATCGGCAGGCCTTCGGCCTTGGCAGCGGCGGCGGTCCGGCGCAGTGCGGCCTGCCTTTTCTGCAGGAAGCTGTCAAGGCCGGTGCGCTCGTAATAAAAATGCGGGGTGAACACAACACCGGCCGCACCGTCTTCCACCTCGCGGCGCAGCATCGCCATGGTCATGGCCAGGTTTTTGGCCCCATCGTCGATGCCGGGCAGCAGGTGACAGTGCAAGTCAACGAGGGTTTGCTTCATGACAGCGTTGCTTTTTTGTCTTCGCTCTGGTCGTCGCCGGCGTAATAGCTATACGAATAGGCATAGGAATACCCGTCTCTGCGCCCGATGCGCCGGGCGTCGTAGCCGTTGAGCACCACGCCAAGGATGCGCGCGCCCACCGCTTCAAGCTTTTTCTTCGAAAGCTGGGCGCCCTGGATCGTCGTCACACCCGAACGCACGACAAGCACAACGCCATCCGCCATCCGGCACATAACGGCCGCATCTGTCACAACCGAAACCGGCGGGGTATCCACGATGATGTAATCATAATACTCGCGCAGGGTGTCAAACATCTGCTCAACCGCCGGCAGCGAGAGCATCTCGCTGGGGTTGGGGGGCAGCGGCCCGACCGGCAGCAGGGTGAACTGGACATTTTTGAAACGGACCAGCGCGTCGTTCAGGGTGGCCTGCCCGGCCACAATGTTGGAAATACCCGGGCGGTTATGGCTCAGGTGCAGGTAACGCGACAGCGACCCTTTGCGCAGGTCGCTGTCAACCAGCACCACCCGCTTGCCGCCGCTGGCCATGGTGGAAGCCAGGTTGATTGCCACGTTGCTCTTGCCTTCCTCCTGCACCGAAGAGGTGATCAGGATAACTTTGCACCCCGTGGAGGCGGAAAGGAATTCCAGGTTGGTGCGCAGGCTCTTGTACGCCTCCACATACTGGAACGGCGCATCCGGGCCGACCATCAGCAGCTTGCGCCGCGATTTTTCGCTGCCCCTTTTTTTCTTCGCCATCACTTTTTCCCTCCGTTCTGCTCATAGTTCGGGATCACGCCGATCACCGGCAGGTTCAGCTGCTTGGCGATGTCCTCTTCCGAATTGATCTTGTTGTTCAGCAGGAACTGCACGACAAACAGGCCCGCGCATGCCGCCAGGCCAAGCGCCCCGGCCATCGCGGTGTTGCGCATCACGTTGGGCGAAACAGGGTTCGGGTTGAGCGATGCAGCCGAGATCACCTTGACCGAGCCGGCCTCCACCGCTTCGACAATTTCATCCGGCGCAACCTGGGTGATCTGCTCGCAAACCTGGCGCGCGCCCTCCGGGTTGGCGTCGGTCACGGTGATTTTCATGACCTGGGTTTCATCCACTGCGCTCACGCTCACCTTGGACGCCAGCTCGCTGTAGCTCATCCCAAGGCCAAGGTTGGCAATCACCTCGTTGAGCACGGTATCGCTTTTGATAATAATGCCGTAAGTAGATACCAGCTGGGAAGCGGAGTTCAATTGGTCGCTTGTGACGTTGGCGGTGGTATCCTGCCGCGTATTGACAATCATCAGGGCGCTGGCCTCATACTGGGGCGTCATCAAAAATTTGGACACGCCAAAGCCGACCGCCGCGGCCAACACCGTTGCAAGCACCAGCGCCAGGATGTGCTGACGCAAGACCCCGAACAGTTCCAGGAGGTCTATCGTATCGTAATCCCGGTTTTCTTCCATTGTACCATTTCCTCCGCAGTCTTGGGCGCCGACCGCCCCGATTGGCCGCCGGCACAGGCCGGCAGCATAACGAAACAAATTATAGCACAAACAGGACGATTTTCCAAATTTATTTTGCGGAATCCGCCCGCCCTCCCAAATTTTTGGCGCTTTGCACAATAATTAGCCATACTGGTCCGCCGTTTTATCGCGTTCTTTTTTGATAACGATACACCGTACTTTTATCACCTTGTTCCCGGGCGCGCCGGGCGGCGTATACCGGTCGCTTTTTTCAAATTTTCCCTTTGCCCCGCCCCGCTGCCTGTGCTATAGTAAAATCATCCAAATCATGCCAAGAAAGGTGCGTTTTTCCATGCTTTCCCCCGCCGATACGCTTTCCCTGGCCGGCGCCTGGCAGCTGACGGCCGGCAGCATCCGGGCCGAAATGCCGCTGCCCGGCACGCTGGACACAGCCGGCCTTGGCGCGCCGGAACCGCCGCAGGCCGGCCGGCTGACCCGCCGCCACACCTATGCCGGCCCTGCCCGCTGGGTGCGCACCGTTGCGCTGCCGCCGGCCGCGGGCGGACGGTTGTTTTGGGAGGTGGAGCGCGCGCGGCAGCTTTCGGCCGAAGTGGACGGCGCGCCGCTGCCCGCCCTGATTCCCGCCAGCCTGAGCACCGCCGCCGTCTTTGAGCTGACCCCCTGGGCCGGCCGTACCGTGGCCCTGACCCTTATAAGCGACAACACCTACCCCGGCTGGCCGGCCGGGGCGATCACCTATGCTTCGGCCGCCACCGACGAAACCCAGACCAACTGGAACGGCATCCTCGGCGCGCTGCGGGTTGTGCGGCGGCCGGCCGCCTGCATCCTGGCCGTGCGGGTCTACCCGGGCCGGGATACCCTCGACGTCGCGGTTGATGTCGCCGCCGCCCCCACCGCGCTGGCACGGGCTTTCGTCGAACTTGCAAGCCCGGCCCTCGCCGCGCCGGCCCGCCGCCTGCCCGATGCGCTCGTCCCCTGCCCGGCCGCAGCCCCCGGCGCCGTGACAACGCTCTGGCTCCGCGGCCTGGCCGTCCGCCCCGGCGCGCCGCGCTGGGATGAATTCGACCCGCAGCTCACGACCCTTTCGGCCGCGCTCTTCCTGCCCGGTTCCCCCGCCCCGGCCGACGAGGCCGAAACACGGTTCGGCCTGCGGGATTTCCGCGTGCAGGGCGGGCGGCTTGCGCTCAACGGCCGGGCGATCTTTCTGCGCGGGGAAGCCAACTGCTGCGTTTTCCCGCGCACCGGCCACCCGCCGATGGACAAGGCCGCCTGGGCCGCGCTGCTGGGCCGGTACGCGGCCTACGGCGTCAACTGCGTGCGTTTTCACTCCTGGTGCCCGCCCGAAGCCGCCTTTGCGGCCGCCGACGAGGCCGGGATGCTGCTGCAGCCCGAACTGTCCGACTGGGACTTCCGCCATGCGCTCGAAGATCCGGCGGCTGAGGCGTACTATGCGCGGGAGCTCTGCCAGATTCTTTGGACCTACGCGAACCACCCGAGCTTTGTGATGCTCAGCCTTGGCAACGAACTTGGCAACGGCGAAGCCGGCCGCGCCGCGATGCACCGGCTGCTCGGCGCAGCCCGCCGGGCCGACCCGACCCGGCTGTATGCCTCCGCCTCCAACGATTCCTACGGCGAGAAGGGCCCCGACGCGGCGAGCGACTTTTTCACCGCCATGGCCAACCGCGGCGCGATGCTGCGGGCGACAAGCTCGCCGCTGATCGGCCATCTGAACCATGAATTCCCCGGAACCCGCCGCCACTATACACAGGCCGCCGAAGCCGGGCGCGGCGGGCAGGCCGTCTTTGGGTTTGAGGTCGGCCAATACGAGATCTGGCCGGATTTTGCCCAGCTTGCACGCTACGACGGGGTAACGCTGCCGCACAACCTGGCCATGATCCGCCGCCGCGCGGCACAGACCGGGGCCGGCGCCTGCTGGACGGCCGGCGTCGCCGCGAGCGGCGAGCTTGCGCTGCTCTGCTACAAAGAGGAGGTCGAAGCCGCGCTGCGCACCCCGGCAATGAGCGGGCTTTCTCTGCTGGGGCTGCAGGATTTTCCCGGCCAGGGCACCGCGCTGGTCGGCATGATGGATGCGCTGGCCGAGCCCAAACCCTACGCCTTTGCGGCGCCGGCGCGGTTCAAAGCCTTCTTTGCACCGGTGCTGCCGCTGGCGCGGTTTGACCGTTACACCTTTGCGGCCGGCGATGTGTTTGCATCTGACCTGGAATTGGCCAACTACGGCCGCGCGGCGGTCGGCGCGCTGCACTGGCTGCTGTATGACGATACGGCCGGCTGCCCGCTGGATGGCGGGGAATTGGCCGGCCCGTTTGCCCCGGGCGGGCTGCGCGGAGCCGGGGCGATCACCTGCCGCCTGCCCGACGACGGCCGCGCCCACCGGCTGACGCTGCGCCTGCGCGCGGGCAGCGCCGCCAACGCCTACCCGCTCTGGTGCTACCCGGACGCCCCGGCCGAACCCGCGCCGGCCGGCGTGCGGGTGCTGACCCGGCTCAGCGAGCAGGATCTTGGCTGGATTGCAGCCGGCGGGCGGGCGCTGCTTGACCCCGACGCCGCGCTGCCGGGTTCGCTGCCCTGCGCGTTCAGCACCGATTTCTGGTCGGTCGGCACCTTCCCTGCGCAGACCGGCACGATGGGGCTGCTGATCGACCCGGCCCACCCGGCGCTGGCCGATTTTCCGACAGAATTCCATGCAAACTGGCAGTGGTGGGCGCCGGCGCAGGGCCGCGCGCTGCCGCTGCCCGCCGGCGTGCGCCCGATTGTGCGGGTGCTGGACAGCGTGACCCGGCTTGGCAGCCGTGCCCTTTTGTGGGAGGCGCAGGTTGGCCGCGGGCGGGTGCTGCTCAGCGGCATGGCGCTGCACCGCTTCCCCGACCGGCCCGAATGCGCCCACCTGCTGCATTGCCTGACCCGCTACCTTGCCGCACCCGCCCGCCCCGCCGCGCCCCTTGCCCCCGAAGCGCTGCGGCGGCTGGTGGCAGAGGTATAATTTTTGTGTAGGGAACGTAAAATTCACGCGCTTTCTTGTGCCCGCAGCAGGCCGCTCTCAGGAGCGGCCTGCTTTTGTTGTGCCGGCGGGGCGATGTGTGGTATAATGCAAATAATGCAAAAAAGAGTTTAGAGTTCAGCGTGTCGAGAAACTCGACACGCTGCAAAAGGGGCAACAGCCGCGCACGGCTGCGCCTAACGCGTCTATTTCCCCTTTTGAAAACCCCTTCGACAAAATTTTACGGCAAATCGCGCACTCGGAGCACAGCTCCTCGCACACAATTTGCCGCAAAATTTCCCTGTCGGTGTCGCCGTCGTCGGCGCATGTCCGCCGACGGCGACGGATTTTGACTTTTTTGACAGTCTGTGTGTGCGCCTGCGGCGCGATTTTGGATTTTTGAACGTGCAGCGCGAAAACACTTTATCCTAACTCTCAACTCTTCACACTGAAAATTACGGAGGCGCCCATGATTGAGGTGACGATGCTGGGGTGCGGCGGCACGCAGCCGCTGCCCGAACGCGCGCTGGCGGCGCTCTGGCTGCAGGTGGGCGGCAGCGGGCTGCTGCTGGACTGCGGCGAGGGCACCCAGGCCGCCGCCCGCCGCTGGGGCTGCAGCCTGTTCAAGCTGGACGCGATCCTGCTGACCCACTACCACGGCGACCATATCTTCGGCCTGCCCGGCCTTTTGCAGACGATGGGCGCGCTGGGCCGGCAGGCCCCGGTCGTGGTGGCCGGCCCGCCGGGGCTGCGCAGCCTGCTTGCGCTCGTCACGGCGCTGACCGGGCCGCTGCCGTTTGCGCTGCGCTGCCAGGAACTGGCCGACTGTGCGGGCCGGTTTGAGGTGCCGGCCGGGCTGGTGGAAGCCTTCCCGCTGCGGCACCGCGCGGCCTGCTGCGGCTACGCCTTTACGCTGCCGCGCGCCGGCCGGTTTGACGCGGCGCGGGCCAAAGCGGCCGGCATCCCGCTGCGCTTCTGGCGGCGGCTGCAGGACGGCGAATGCATCGGCGGCTTTACGCCCGACCAGGTGCTCGGCCCGCCGCGGCGCGGGCTGAAAATTGTCTATGCGACCGACACCGCCCCCTGCCGCGCGCTGCGCACGGCGGCCGCCGACGCCGACCTGCTCGTGATGGACGCGACCTACGCCCGGGACGACGACGCCGACAAAGCGAAGCTCTACGGCCACAGCACCTGCCGGCAGACCGGCCGCCTGGCGGCCGAGGCCGGGGCGCGGCGGCTCTGGCTGACCCACTACAGCGGCGCGGTTGACGACCCGGCCGAGGGCCTTGCCGCCGCGGCCGAAGCCTTCCCTGCCGCCGAAGCCGGCTGCGACGGCAAGCGGCTGACGCTGCGGTTTGCGGATTGAAAGTTCCCTGGCACACCCGCAGCGCCGCAGACTTTCGCGGGCGGATGCAGGCATCCGCCCCTACAGCAAGCCATTGCGGATCGAGCAAGCTCGACACGGCGGAAGGCGGGCCGATATGGAATCGGCCCCTAGGGGCGCAGGCCAAAAATTTCGCTTTTTCTCTTCTATCTTTCTGTTTCCTTATGAAAAAACTTTCGAGACAAACCCGGATGAACCTTGTGTTTCTGGCCGCTGTGGCGGTGGTGCTGGCCGTGCTGTTCGGCTGGCGGGCCGCGGCGCGCGGCGGGGCCGGGCGTTACGCCCAGCTGCAATACGGCGCGGACAACACGATCGAGATGATCCCGCTTGACACCGACGCGACCTACGACATCGACACGGGTTCCTACACAATCCACCTGCGGGTGGAGGACGGCGGCATCGCCTTTATTGACAGCCCCTGCCCCGACCATCTCTGCGAGGGGTTCGGGGTTCTGCGCAACACCGGCGACTGGGCCGCCTGCCTCCCCGCCCGCGCGAGCGTGACGGTGGTTGAATGACAGGCCGCCTGCAGCGAGCGAATGTATCATTTTGTGAAAGACAGCGTAAAATTTCCGTGTTGTATTGTTTTTATAAATAAATATCCGTATAATGAAATCAAGCAATACGCGTTCCCCCGTTTCCGGCTGGTGTCTCAAGAAAAAATGCCCATGACTCTTGAAATGGAGGTTTTGTATGAGAAAAAACCACGTTCTGGTCGCGTTGTCTGCTCTGGCGCTTGCAGCGGCCATGCCTACCGCCGCTTTCGCACAAAACACTTCCACGGCCGAAAACATTCCCGAGCGGTTCTCTCAGATTGATTTTTCTTCTTATGATGCAGCGTATGACCTCGGCGAGGTCGAGGTCAAAAACGAGGATGGTTCGATCGTAACCTGCAATCGCATCGCTTATGTCGGCACGCAGGACATTGCGCTGGAAGATGGCTCTGTGGAAGAGATCGGCTTCACCACATACGAAAACCAACCCGTTGGCGTGGACTTCGCGAAGATCAGCTGCAGCGGCGGAAACCATGCCGGTAAGGAATATGTGGGTTCTGTCGATACCCGCCGTATTCACCACCCTGATCCGCACCCCTGCCAGTGCACAGAAGTTTACACACACGAATGGCGCTGCACGGTGTGCGGCTCCTCGGGAACAGAACGTTGGCAAGAACCTGTATGGTGTTTAAGCTCTGACATTCAGGAGAGTCCCACTCTGCCCGATGAACCCGGTCCGGCCTGATTCGTTTTTGTACATATTTCTGTTTTTGTAAGCATAAGCAGACCGCTCCGCGGAGCGGTCTGCTTTTATTGTACTGGCAGGGAGATGTGTGGTATAATGCAAAAAAGAATCTGGCGCGCAGCGCTTGACGTCTTGTTTTTGTGCGTCTGCGGCGCATCTTTTGACAGGATGGATCACGCTGCGCGCTCAAAAAATTGACGGAAGCTTCCCGGCAATTTTCAAAACCGCGCCGCAGGCGCACCGCATCTCAATTCTTAACTCTATATGATAAACTCTCTCCAACGAAAGGATACCTATGAACCCCACCTTTAAGCAAGTGACCAAAACCCGGTATGTGCAGCAGGTTGCTGAGATGGCGCATGAAATTTTTGTGCAGCATTACAAAAAACTCACCCCGAAGGTCGCGGCCGCGCTGGCCGACCGCTACCAGAGCGACGTCGAAACCGACGACCAGATCCATTCCGGCGCGGTCAACTACTTCCTCATCTACCTCGGCAGCGAGGCGGTCGGCTACTTTGCGCTCGACCTTTCGCCGGCCGGCGCGCTCTGCCTGCGGCGGCTCTTTCTTCTTGAAAAAGCCCGCGGCCGCGGCATCGGCCGGGCCGTCGTCGCCTATGCCCAGAAACTGGCTGAGGGCGACGGCCGCAGCCGGCTCTACTTAAAAGTCTGGGCGAAAGACCTCAAGGCCGAGGGCTTTTGCAAGCGCTGCCGGTTCCGCGCGGCCGGCACCGCCCCGGTTGAGGTGCTGCCCGGCGTGACCCTTGACTTGACCACCTGGGAGAAGCTCTGGCGATGAAGCTTTTGCACATTGCCGACCTGCACCTCGGCAAGCGGGTCAACGGCTTCGATCTGCTGGAAGACCAGCGCGACATCCTCGAAAAAATCCTTGCCTTGTGCGACGAGCACGGCGTCGATACCCTTGCGATGGCCGGCGACATCTACGATACGCCGATCCCGCCGGCCGGCGCGGTGCTGCTGCTGGACTGGTTTTTGAACGAGCTGGCCGGGCGCGGCATCGCGGTGCTGGCGATTGCCGGCAACCACGACAGCGCTGAACGGCTGGACTACGCCGCCGGCCTGCTGGCCCGCCAACGGGTGTTTTTTGCCGGGCGGTTCACCGGCAAAATCCCGGTCGTTGAACTTTCCGACGAACACGGCCCCATTGAGTGCTGCCTGCTGCCCTTTGTGCGGGTGCCTTCGGTGCGCCACGCTCTGCCTGAGGCCGAGATCACCGATTATGACAGCGCCGTGGCCGCGGCGCTGTCCACCCTGCCCGCCCGCCGCCCCGGCGTGCGGCGGATTCTGCTGGCCCACCAGACCGTGCTGGCCGGCGGCGCATGGCCCGAGACCGGCGGCAGCGAGAGCATTGCGGCGGACCTCGCCGCCGCGCGCGGCGGGCTGAACATCGGCGCGGTGGAAGCCGTGCGGGCCGAGCGGTTTGCCGAAAACGGCGGCTTTACCTATGTCGCGCTCGGCCACATCCACCGCCCCCAGCGCGCCGGCGGCGAGATGATCCGCTATGCCGGCGCGCCGCTGTGTTACAGCCTCGACGAATGCGGGGCAGCCAAAAGCGCGCTGCTTGTAACTTTGAGCAAAGGCAGCGACGCGGCCGAGATCACGCCGCTGCCGCTTTGCCCCCGCCGCGCGATGCGCCACCTGACCGGCCCGCTGGCCAAGCTGACCGACCCGGCCAACGTGACCGACCCCGACGACTATATCTGGGCCACCCTGACCGACGAGACGCCCCAGCCCGACGCGATGGCCGCCCTGCGCGCGGCCTACCCCAACGCGATGCGGCTGGACTACGCCCCGCGCGCCGGGGCCGGCGACCCCGGCCTGCCCGCCGCCGAGGCGCTGCGCGGCAAGAGCTTCGGCGAGCTGTTCGGCGATTTCTTCACCCAGATGAACGGCCGCCCGATGACCGAAGCCGAGCAGGCCGCCCTGGACGCGCTGATGGAGGAGGTGAACGGCGGATGAAGCCGATGGAGCTGACTTTGTGCGCCTTTGGGCCATACGCCGGGCGCACGACGCTGGATCTGACCGGCTTTGGCGGCAGCGGGCTGTTTTTGATCAGCGGCGACACCGGCGCGGGCAAGACCGCGCTGTTCGACGCGATCACCTACGCTTTATACGGCGAAGCGACCGGGGCCTACCGCGCGCCGGACATGCTGCGCAGCGATTTTGCCGACCCGAAAACCGAGACCTTTGTCGAGCTGACCTTCACCCACCGCGGCCGCCGCTACACCGTCTCCCGCGCGCCGGAACAGCGCCGGCCCCGGCTGCGGGGCGAAGGGTTCACCACCGCGCCGGCCCGGGCCGCGCTGCGCCGTGAACCCGACGAACCGGTGACCGGCGCCAAGGCCGTGACCGCCGCCGTAACCGCGCTGCTTGGCATCGACGCCAAACAGTTCGCCCAGATTTCGATGATCGCGCAGAACGATTTTACCCGGCTGCTCAACGCCTCAAGCGCCGACCGGGCCGAGATTCTGCGCCAGGTGTTTGACACCGCCGCCTACCAGAAGCTCGGCTCCGTGGCCCGCAGCCGGGCCGGCGCGGCCGCCCGCAAAGTTGAAACCGCGAACGCCGCCGTACTGATCCAGCTGGGCCGGCTGCAAGCCCCGCCCGACTGCCCCGAAAGCGAACCTTTGCGCGCGCTGCAAGCCGCGAACGATCCCTACCGTGCATCCGGCGCACCGGCGCTGGCCGATGCCTGCCTCGCGGCCGACAAAGCCGCCGACCGCGCGCTGCAAAAATTGCTGGCCGAACTCGATGCCGCCGTCTCTGCCGCAGCCGCCAGGCGCCAGGCCGCCGAGGCCCGCGCCGCGCTGGCCGAACGGCTGACAAAAGCGCAGGCCGAAGCCGCGCGCCTTGCCGCCGAGGCCCCGGCCCGCCGCGCAGCCTGGGACAAGACCGAGGCCCGCCGGCCCGAGGGCGAGGCCCTGGCGGCCAAGCTTGCAAACCTTGACGCGCTGGCCCCGCGCTATGAAGCGCTGGCGGCAGCCGAATCCGCCGCCAAAACCACCGCCAAAGCCGAGGAAACCGCCGCCAAAGCCGCCCTGGACGCAGCCGCCGCGCTGGAAGCCTGGCAGCGCGGGCGGGACGCCACCGCCGCCGCGCTGGCCGCCTGCGGCGACCCGGCTGCCGCCATCGCCAAGCAGGAGACGATCGAGCAGGCCGCGCTGGATCAGGCCAAAACCTGCGAAGGGCTGCTGGCCGACCTGCGGGCCCTGGCCAGAGAGCAGAAAACGCTGGCCGCCCTGCAAGCCGATTACAACAAAAAGCAGGCCGCGCTTGACACTGCAACCGAGACCCACGCCGCCTTGCAGCGGCAGCTCAACGCGGCCCGCGCCGGCCTGTTGGCCCAAACGCTCACCGAGGGCGCGCCCTGCCCGGTCTGCGGCGCGACCCACCACCCCGCGCCGGCCGCCCTGCCGCCCGGCCACCCGACCGAAGCCGCCGTCGATGCGGCCGCTCAAACCCTTGAAACCGCCCGCAAAGCCGCGGCGGCGGCCAGCAACGCGGCCGGCGCGGCCGCGGCCCGCTGCGAGACGCGGGAAACAACGCTGCGCCGCGACGCCGACGCCTTTCTGACCCGGCGCAGAAAATTCTACGAGGGCCCGCCGGCCGCCGAGCTCGACGCCGACGCGCTGCGCGAAGCCCTCGCCGCCCAGAGCGCCGCCTTGCAGGAGGGCCTGCGCGGGGTGCGCGCCGCATTGCGCGAAGCGCGGCAGCAGGCCGAGCGCCGCAAAGCGCTGGCCGACAAGCTGCAAACCCTGGACGCCGCCGGCCCGGCCCGCCAGCAGGCGCAGACCCAAACGGCCGCCGCCCGCACCGAGGCCCAGGCCGCCCGCGCCGCCGCCGAAGCCCGCCTGGCCGAGCTGCGCGCCGGCCTGCCCTACCCGACTGCCGCGGCGCTGCGCGAAGCGCGGCGGCAGGTTGCCGAAGCGCAAACCGCCCTGCAGACCGCCCTGGCCGAAGCCGCCAAAGCGCGCGCCGCGTTTGAGGGCAGGCTGAACGAGGCGAAAGGCCAGGCCGAAGCGCTGCGCCGCGAAGCCGACGCCGCCGCCCAGGCCCCTGCCCCCGAGGAAGCCCGCGCCGCTTTGCAGGCGCTGGAAGCCCGGCGCGCCGAGACCCGCGCCGCCGCCCAGGCCACGGCCCAGCGGCTGGCCGCCAACCGCGAAGCCGCCCGCGACCTGCGCAAGGCCCTGGCCGAAGCCGAAACCGCGCGCGAGCAGAACGCGCTGCTCGACAATTTGAGCCGCACAATCAACGGCAATCTTGCCGGCAAGCGGCGGCTGCCGTTTGAGCAGTATGTGCAGGCCTTCCATTTTGAGGGGGTGGTCGCCGCGGCCAACCGCCGCTTCACCCGGATGACCGACGGCCAGTACACGCTGCGCCGGCACGAGGCCGGCGAGCGGGACAGCCTTTCGGCCAAGACGACGCTCGACCTTGATGTGTTCGACGCCTACACCGGCAAGACCCGCCCGGTCGCAAGCCTTTCGGGCGGGGAGAGTTTCCTCGCCGCTTTGAGCCTGGCGCTCGGCATCAGCGATACGATCCAGCAGCAGGCCGGCGGGGTGCAGGTGGACACGCTGTTTGTGGACGAAGGGTTCGGCACCCTCGACGCCGAGGCATTGCAAAAGGCGATCGACACCCTGACGGCCTTGGCCGGGGCGGACAAGCTCGTCGGCATCATCAGCCATGTCGAAGCCCTGCAGGACCGCATCCCGCGCAAAATCCTCGTCCGCAAAACCCGGCAGGGGAGCGAGGCGGAGGTTTGTATCGAATAAAAAAGTGGCAGGCAGCCCGCCGGGCTGCCTGCCACTTTTTTATTCGGAACGCGGTTACTCCGCCCAGTCGTTAAACTTTTCGACGCTCTCCTCGCTGCCGGAAACAAACATCATATCGCCGGTGCGGAAGATATAATCGGGGTGAACGGTATCTTCGACGTCGCGGCCGTTGACAATCGCAATGACGTTGAAACCGAAGCGGCGGCGCAGGTCGCTGTCCGCAACCGAACGGCCGATGAGCTTTTCGGGCACTTCCAGCTTGGTGATGTTAATTTTCTCCGAAAGCTGGATGAAATCCAGAATCCGGCGGGAAGCAAGCCGCTTGGCCAACCGGATGGCCATATCCCGTTCGGGGTAGACAACCTCGGCCCCAAGGCGGCGCAGGATCTCGCCGTGCTCGGCGCTGGTAGCCTTCGAAATCACCTTCGGCACCCCCATATCGACAAGGTTCAGGGTGGTCAGGATGGAGGATTCCATATGCTCGCCGATGCAGACAACCGCAACATCACAGTTCTGGATGCCGGTTTCCTCCAGGGTCTTTTTGTCAAGCCCGTGCACGACGAGGGCGTTGTCGGTCAGTTCGCGCATCTCACGGACCTTTTCCTCATTCTGGTCAATCACCAGGAGGTCGGCGCCGGCCGCAGCCAGCTCCTTGGCCAGGGCGGAGCCAAACCGCCCAAGGCCGACGACACCATAGGAAAGTCTTTCCTGCTTTGATTTGCCAAACATTGTATTGTTTCCTCCTTCAATTTGGGGAAAATCAGCCGATGGCGATGTTGCCTTCGGGGTACTGGGTGCGTTCGCCGCGGGTGAAGTACCACAGCGACGCGACGGTCAGGGGGCCCAGACGGCCAATATACATAATCAGGATGCTGAGCAGCTTGCTCGGCACAGTCAACCCGCCGGTGATGCCGGTGGAAAGGCCGACCGTGCCGAAGGCGCTGACCACCTCAAACAGGATATCCCGCAAACCGAGGTCCGGCTCAAACACCGTCATCAGGTAGGTGCCGGTTGTGACCACGCCCATCGCCAGCAGCGTAACGACGGCCGCCTTGCGGAAGCTGTCATGCGGGATCGCATAGCGGAACGCCTTCTCACTGCGGTTGGTTGCAGCCGATTTGATGCCCTGCAGCAAGGTGAAGAAGGTGGTGGTCTTGATACCGCCGCCGGTTGATCCCGGCGAAGCGCCGATGAACATCAGTACAATCAGCACCAGCAGCCCCGCGTTTGACCATGTGCCGAGCGGATAGGTTGAAAAGCCGGCCGTACGCGCCGACACGCTGTGGAACAGCGCGGCCAGCCAGGTAATATCTTCGGTCGCTTTGAGCATCAGCGTGCCGATCACAATCAGCACCGCCGTCATGGTCAGCACAACCTTTGTGTGCATGGAAAACTTTTTCCAGCGGAATTTGGTCGAAACAATCTCCCGGATTACCAGGAAACCCATGCCGCCAAAGACAATCAGCCCGCAGGTGACAAGGTTCAAAAGCAGGTCGTCCCGGTAGGGGATCAGGTTGGTGCCGCCGCCCAAAATATCAAAGCCGGAGTTGTTGAAGGCCGCCACGGCGTGGAACAGGCTGATGCAGATGGCGTCCCCCAGCGGCCGGGTACGCGAAAACGACAGAAAGCTCAGCGCCGCGCCGGCCAGCTCAAAACAAACCGTGGTGATGAAGATGCTTTTGACAAACTGGACAATGCCGCGGCCGGAATCCAGGTTCATGCCTTCTTTGACAAGGTTGCGGCTGCGCAGGTTGACCCGCTTGCCCATCAGCAGAATGATACCGGCGCCGACCGCCGTAACCCCAAGCCCGCCGATCTGGATCAGCCCGCCCAGGAAAAAGTTTCCGATCGGGGTGAAGGTATCGCCGGCATCCACCGCAATCAGGCCGGTCACGCAGACCGCGCTGGTGGAGGTATAAAGCGCGTCGATGTAATCCAGGTGCACCCCCTGCTGCACGCTGCAGGGCAGCATGAGCAGCACCGAGCCGATCAGGATCACCGATGCAAACCCCAGCGCAATGATCTGCGCCGGGCTCAGATGTTTGAAGGTCTTGTTCATAACAACCTCGTTTTGAAAAATACGTTACTCACTGTACATCCGGTAGCCTACCCCAAGTTCATTGAGGATATAAGGGTTTTCACCGGGGCGGGCGCCAAGTTTTTTGCGGATATTGGCCATATTGACCTGCAATTTTTTGACGCTGCCCGCGTCCGATACCCCCCAGACCCCCTGGATCAGCGCGCTGTAGGTCAGCACCTTGCCGGCGTGCTGGGCCAGCAGCGCGACGATATTGAACTCGGTCTGGGTCAGGCGAACCTCCTGCCCTTCCAGCGTGACGAGCCGGGCATCATAATCGATGCTCAGCCCGCGCACCTGAAACCGCTGGCCCGGTACCGCCGGCCCGGGGCGGGTGTTGCGCAGCGCGGCGCGCACCCGGGCCAGAAGTTCGCCGGTGCCAAACGGCTTTGTAATGTAATCGTTGGCGCCAAGGTCCAGCGCGGTGATCTTTTCCGCTTCATCGCTGCGGGCCGAAAGCACCAGCACCGGCGCCGGGCTGCCCCGCCCGCGCACCGTGCGGATCAGCGCGCTGCCGTCCTCATCCGGCAGGCCGAGATCCAGCAGGATCAGGTCCGGCCGGTGGGAAGCAAACATCATCTGCCCCTGCGCGCAGGTGGCGGCTGTCAGCACCTGGTAGCCGTTGCTTTCCAGGATCGCCCCGATAAAGCTGCGGATGTTCGCCTCATCGTCCACGATGAGCACCTTGTATTTGTTGTTGCTCACACGGCAGCCCTCCTTGGCTTCAGTTGTCGGGGGCGTCCTCCTCTTCCAGGGAAAGCCAGAAGCAGAACGCGGCGCCGCCGCCCGGGCGGTTTTCGGCGGTGATGGCCCCGCCGTGGGCCTTGATGATGGTGGCGCAGACCGAAAGGCCGATGCCCATATTTTTGTGGCCGTCGGCGCCGTCCATCCGGCCGTTGAACAATTCGCCGATTTTTTCCCGCGGAATGCCGCAGCCGTCATCCTCCACCGCAAACACCGCGCGGTCGCCCTCACAGCGCACCTTGAGTTCCAGCTTCTGCATGCCGGCCGCGTGTTGGACCGCGTTTTCCAGCAGGTTGATGAGCACCTGTTCAATGAGCACGGCGTCCATCGGGATGCTGACAAACTCGTCCGGGATCGTCACCGCGACGGCCTGGCCGGGGTAACGCTTGCGGAATTTGATCAGCACGCTGTCGATCAGCTCCTCCAGCACGGTCGGGGTTTTAACGATCTGCACCCGCCCGCCGTCGATCCTTGTGACCGAAAGCAGGTTTTCCACCATGCGGATCAGCCACTCGGCCTCCTCGCGGACTTCGCCGAGCAGCTTGATCTGCTGGGCCTTGGGCAGCCGGTCATAGTTTTCAATGATGGCTGAGCACGACCCATAAATGGTGGTGAGCGGGGTGCGCAGATCATGTGAAATCGCGCGCAAAAGGTTCGCGCGCATGGTCTCGCGGGCGGTTTCGCTGCGGATCTGTTCCTGGCGGCGGCGGGTGACGGTCAGCGTGCTGGTGCTGACCGTCACAACCAGCATAACCAGCGCGCCGACGATGTTTTCCGGCAATGTCAGCGACAGGGTGAAGTACGGCGCCGTGAAAGCAAAGTTGACCGCCAGCACGCTGAGCAAAGAGGCCACAACGCCGTAGGCATAGCCGTCGGTGCCAAGCGCAATCAAAAACACCGCCAGCACAAACAGCATCGGGATCGCGGCGTCGGCACGCATCAGCCGCTGCAGCACCAGGCTGATGGCAAGCGCCGCCGCCAGAACCACGGCGGTCAGCACCACAGCGCGCAGCCGGCGCGCGGCCACAGGCAGCTTCATAACGGGCACATCCTTTCCTGTGTTTGTGTAAAAGGTTCCCTTTTACCGACAAACAGGGGACGCGCCAGCCTCCGGCTGTACCGTCCCCCATTATAGCACGGGCCTGGCTAAGATGCGGCAAAAAACGCAGCCGGCCCGGCTCCCTCTCAAGAGCGCTGCAGCTCAATCCAGGCAAGGTCGCCGCGTTCAAGCCCGTGGATGAGCACTTCCGCCGTGGCGATGTTGGTAGCCACCGGGATTGTGTGCATATCGCACAGCCGCAGCAGGGTGACGGCGTTGGGTTCATCCGGCCGGGCGCCGACCGGATCGCGGAAAAACAGCAGCATATCCACCTCGCCGCAGGCGATCATCGCGGCAATCTGCTCGGCCCCGCCGCGCGCGCCGGCATACAGGCAGTGCACGGGCAGGCCGGTGGCTTCCCGCACAACCTTGCCGGTCACGCCGGTGGCGATAAGTTCGTTTTCAGACAAAATGCGGACATAGGCCGTGCAAAACTGGGCCATTAACTCTTTGCGTGAATCATGGGCGATCAGCGCGATCCTCATGGCGGCGCGTCCTCCTTGTGTGCGGCCTGACGGCGGTGGTGGTGCGGAAAACGCCGGGCCGGCGTTTTCCCAGATACCCACTATGATACGGTAGAAACAGCAAAAATGCAAGCCTTTGGGGGTTCGGGGCGCGGTTTTGGGCAAAATCAGTGCCGATTTTCCGGCAATTTTCACAACTGCGCGGCCCGATTTTTGGCAGGCAAACCGGGCCGCGGCATGCTATAATGAGAAAAAGTATACGCCCGGGTCACTTTTTTGCGCCCGGCCCGCAGGGGAGATGATTGGTATGAAAAAGTCCGCCCAAACCGTGTTGCGTGAAGACGCATACTACACCATTGCCGCCGCGGGCGGTCGGGTGCTGGAAGTCGCCGATTTCAACACCGAAAACGGCGCACAGGTCCGGCTGTGGAGCTATGAAGGCCAGCCCTGGCAGCAATGGGCGTTTGAAGAAGCCGCCGACGGGCAGTACCGCATCCGCAACCGGTTCACCGGCAAGGTGCTGGACCTGGCGATGAGCGGGGTTGAAAACGGCACCTGGGTACACCAGTGGAACCAGACATCGGGCGCCAGCCAGCGCTGGGAGGTTCTGCCCGCCGCAAACGGCCGGGTCAAGCTGCGCAGCGTGCTGGCTGATAAAGTGCTGGACCTTGTCGGCATGCGGGCCGAAAACGGCACCCAGGCCCAGATCTGGCAGGATGTGAACGGCGAAAATCAGCTTTGGCGGCTGGACCCGGTCCCCGCGAAGCTGCTGGAGCGGGATACCCCGGCCCCCGCCCCGCGCAAAACCGCCCCCAAGACCACCCGCACCCAGACCGGCAAGGCCGGCAAAGCCAAAAAGAGCGGCGGCAAAGCCGCCCGGCGCAGCGCGAAATAAGCCAAAGCCTGAGCGCCCGCCCCCCAGGGGGGGGCGGGCGCCGCGCTTTGTGTGCAGCGTTTGGCCGGGGAGCCGCTGGGCCTGGCTCTGTTCGGGGTGGCCCAGCCCGGCGCCGGCCCTTCCCCGGCCGCCACGCCAGGCGTGAGCGATTTCCCCGAGGCATAAGAAAAACGCCCGCCTTTTTCTGCGAGCGTTTCAGACTGTCGAGACCGTTCAAAATCCGTCGCCGTCTGCGAAGGGTTCTGAACGGTCTCGCTTGCGTTTTACTTTCGCACTTCCCGCACCAGCATCGCAAGGTTCAGGATCATCCCAAACAGTGCGACGGCGCCGATGATAAGCAGCACCAGCTGGAAAGCCGTCACGTCAAAGCTGGAGCGCAGCGTAGCCGCAGCTTCATCCAGCGCGCCGTCCACTGCGCTGGTTGCCCCGCTGGAAGCCGTGCCCGTCTCACTTTCGCCGGCAGCCAGCGCGGCGTTGGCCGCGTCGCTGTCGCCCAGGGCGTTGAGGGCGTCGGCCAGGGCGGTGGAAGCCATCTCGGCCAGGCGGCTGATATCACCGCTGCTGACCCGTTCGCCGTTCACCGCCCCGCTCAGATAGTTGGCGAAAACGGTGGCTGCGCCGCGCAGCGCAGGTTCGGCTTCGGCCGCGACCGTCCACCCTTCCGAAATCGACCACATATCCTCGGTATAGAGCAGCAGCTGCATGCCGGTATCCCCGACAAGGGTGTCGTAGACGGTATCGGCAAAGGTTTCATCCCCGGTGTTCACGCTGCCGAAACTGCGGGCAATGAACTGGTAAACACGGTCATATTCGGTCAGATCGGCGTAATAGGTGCGGATTGCATCAGCCAGCCGGCTGTCCGCCGTAAGGCCGGCGCCGATGTTGACCGAGTCCAGGTCGGCCCGCAGGTCAGAACTGCTGAAAACGCTGGTGGAACCGTCGTCCTCCAGGTTGAAGGTCGCGTTCATCAGGCTCGCATACCCGGCCGCGTCGGACGCCTGGCCCATATAATACTGGGCGAGCTCCATGCAGTCGCCGCCCCAGCTGCCGGTGATCGGCAGCCCGTTGTAGACCAGGTTGATCGAAGCGAGCAGGTGCCCAAAATCAACCAGTTCGCCGTTGGGCGCCGTCAGGCTGCCCATGCCGATCAGTTCGGCCAGGTCGCCGTTCTGTTCAAGCACATAGCTTTCAAACGAAGCATCGCGCGTGCCGGCTGTCAGCTGCCAAATCGTATCGTTGTAAGCGCCGCTGCGGGTGTAGGAAAGGGCCAGCAGCAGCGGGTCTGCGCCGCTGTCCTGCTCCTGCACATAGGTTTCGGCCAGGGTTTGCAGCTCATCCAGCTGGGCCAGGGTGGTATCGTAATCGGCGGCGCGGGCGGGCAGCGGAGCGGCCAGCAGCAGCGCTACCGCCGCCGCGCCCCCCGCCAGCCAGCCGCACAGCTTTGGGGTGTAACCTGCGATCGTAGCCAAGCACCTCCTGAAAATCGGCCTGTGGGCCCAAAGCGTCACGGTGAAGCGAGCGTGCTGCCCGGCTCCACCGTGCGCGGTTCTGTCATCAATTTGTAGTTATTTACGCTTTAGTATACCATAGCTGCCCGCAGCTGTCACGCAGAAATTTTGTGAAAACAGCGCGAATATTTTGGCAGGATGTACCAGAACCGGCCCGCAGGCTTGACAAACCCGCAGGGCGGTGGTATGCTGGGGATGTAGTTAGTCACAACTAACTGCAGATGCCGTCCCTTTCCCTCGCCTTGCCGGCAAGGGCCTTGGGGGTACGGCGCCCTGCAATTTTGCTCTCATTATCCTTAACCCGTAGAAAGGCGGTAAACATGACACACGCCCTTGTTTGGGCCGCAGCCGGCACCGGTTTCACCTTTTTGATGACGGCGCTCGGCGCGGCGACGGTCCTTTTCTTTCGCAAAGCGGCCGGCCCGGGTCTGCAGCGGATCTGCCTCGGCTTTGCAGCCGGCGTCATGATCGCGGCGTCGGTCTGGAGCCTGCTGATCCCCGCAATGGAGGAAGCCGAAGCGGCCGGCACGCCGGGCTGGCTGCCGGCCGCGGGCGGTTTTGTGCTGGGGGCCGGTTTTTTGCTGCTGCTTGACCATCTTTTGCCCCACCTGCACCTGAACGCTGCCGAACCGGAAGGCCCCCGCACCGCCTGGCAGCGCACAACGCTGCTTGTGCTGGCTGTCACGCTGCACAACATTCCCGAAGGGATGGCGGTCGGGCTTTCCTTTGCGCTGGCCGCCCAGCACAGCGGCGATCCGGCGCTGCTTTCGGCGGCCTGGGCGCTGGCGCTCGGCATCGGCATCCAGAACTTTCCCGAGGGGGCGGCCATCTCGCTGCCGCTGCGCCAGGCCGGGCTGCGCCGCTTTCCGGCCTTTGTGCGCGGCGCCCTTTCCGGCCTGGTGGAACCGGTTTTCGGCGTGCTGGTTGTGCTGGCGGCCGGCGGCGTTCGTCCGCTGATGCCCTGGCTGCTCGCCTTTGCGGCCGGCGCCATGGTCTATGTTGTGGTGGAGGAATTGATCCCTGAAGCCAACCTTGGCGAGCATTCCCACAGCGGCACCCTCGGGGTGCTGGCCGGCTTCCTCGTGATGATGGTGCTCGATGTCGCACTGGGATAACCCCTTGCATTTTGCCGCGCGCTGTGCTACAATGCCCCCAGAAACTGTAAGGCGAGGTGGAAGGATGCGCAAGGAACTCTGCTAAGTGCGTGACAAACGGGATACGGCCGCGGGCCGTTTGTTTGCCATGCCGTTTGCAGGGGGTTCCTTTCGCATCCGGCCGCCTTTTTTGCTGCCTTTTTGGGTTTTGCCAAAAGGGCGAAGGCCGCGTGCCGGGGTTATCCCCCGCCCGCGGCCTTTTTGTTTTGGGGCATCCGCAAAGTCCGGGACGCCTGCCGCCGCAGCGCACAGATTCTGCGATACAGCCCTTTTTGAAGGGAGGTTTTTCCTGATGTCTTTGGTTTCGATCCACAACCTCAATTTTACCTATCCGGGGCGGTACGACCCGGTTTTTGCCCACGCCGACGCCCAGCTGGATACCCGCTGGAAGCTCGGCCTCACCGGCCGCAACGGGCGCGGCAAGACAACGCTGCTCCACCTGCTGGACGGCAGCCTGGATGCCGGCGGCGCTATTGCCGGCGCGCCGGGCGGGGGGTACTTTCCCGGCGCCGTGCCGGATTTTGGCCTGCCGCTGGGCGAAGCCGCCGCCACGCTCTGCGATGCGCCGGATTGGCAGATTGCCCGGGAGCTTGGCAAACTTGGCCTGCCGCCCGAAAAGCTGGCACAGCCGTTCGGCAGCCTTTCACCGGGGGAGCAGACCCGCGCGCTGCTGGCCGTGCTGTTTTTGCAGCCCGGGGCCTGGCCGCTGATTGATGAACCGACCAACCACCTGGACGACGCCGGCCGCGCGCTGTTGGGGCGGTACCTGAAAAGCCAGAAAACCGGTTTTCTGCTCATCAGCCACGACCGCGCCCTGCTTGACGCCTGCTGTGACCACATGCTTGCCATTGAGCGCACCGGCCTGCGGCTGCGGCAGGGCAACTTTTCCAGCTGGTGGCAGGAAGTGCAGGACCGTGACGCCCGTGAAGCCGCCGAGAACGAACGCCTTGGCCGTGAAATTGACCGCCTGCAGGCAGCCGGCCAGCGCGCCACACGCTGGGCCGATAAGATTGAAGCTTCCAAGTTCAGCACCCGCAACAGCGGGCTGCGGGTTGACCGCGGCTATGTGGGCCACAAATCGGCCAAGATGATGCAGCGGGCCAAGGCGGTCGAAGCCCGGCGCGACAAGGCAATTGCCGAAAAGCAGGCGCTTTTCCGCGACCGGGAGCGGGTAGACCCGCTGCGGCTGGACCCGCTGCCCGCGCCGCGCGGCGTGCTGCTGCGCGCGGCCGACCTCAGCCTGTACCGCGGCGCACAGGCGGTCTGCGGGCCGCTGCGGTTCACCCTGCAAGCCGGCGACCGGCTGGCGCTGACCGGCCCCAACGGCTGCGGCAAAACAACGCTGCTGCGTCTGGTGGCCGGTGAAGATATTGCCCATACCGGCACGCTGGAACGCCCCGGCAGCCTGGTGCTGAGCGTGGTGGCCCAGCACAGCGCGCCGCACGGCAGCGTGGAAGCGTATGCCGCCGAAGCCGGGGTGGACTTGACCCGGCTGCTGACGCTGCTGCGCAAGTTCGGGCTGGAGCGCGTGCAGTTTGAAGCGCCGGTTGAAAGCTGGAGCGAGGGCCAGCGCAAAAAACTGGCCCTTGCCCGGAGCCTGTGCCAGCGCGCCCACATCTACCTTTGGGACGAACCGCTCAACTATATCGATCTGTACGCCCGGATGCAGATTGAGGCGATGCTGCGTGAATCCGGCGCCACGCTGCTCTTTGTCGAGCATGACCGCGCGTTCCGCCAGGCGGTGGCAACAGGGGAGGTGGATTTGGCGAGAGTGTAGCGTGGAGCGTTGGGAGCTGCGATGAGGAAGGTTTTCGGCTTTTTATAAGCAATGCGCCTGCGGCGCGGGTTTGAAAATCAGCGGGACGGTTCCCGGCTATGTTTCAAATCCGCGCCGCAGGCGCACATTATCTGAACTTTAAACTCCAAAAATCTCAGCCGCCGTTGAGCCGCTGTTCGGCCAGGCCAAGCAACAGGTCCCAGTTGCCGGCTTCGCCCCAATCGGCAGAGACGACGGTCGCCGAAAATTCGCCCCGGCGGGCCAGCGTAATGCTGAAATTGCGGCGGGCATTGCGCAGCGCATCCTCCAGCCGGGCGGCCAGCGCGCCGGCGCTGCTGCCGACAGAAACGGCCAGGAACACCCCGTCTTCCAGCCGGACCAGGGTGTTGTCCTCCTTTTCACCGTTGAGGGCAAGGCCCAAAATGCCGGCAGCCGTGTTCAGGCAGCGGTCGGCCGCCGCCGTGCTTTCGGTGCGGCAAAGGGTGGCGTATTCATTGATGCCGACCAACGCAATGCTGACAGGCTTGCCGCTGCTGGCCGCCGCCGTGATCCGCCCGCGGAACGCCGCATCCAGATACGCGCGGTTGTAGACGCCGGTCACATAATCACGGCAGAGTTCTTCACGGCACTGGGCCATCATCCGGGTAAAGGCGTTGGCTTCCCGGGTGCCGCCGGCGTCAACATGCGGCAGGCGGTAGGTTCCGGCCAGCACAAGCGGCCGGCCGTCGGGCCGTACGCTCCAATACAGCACCAGGCTGATATCGTCATCCTCAAACAGCGGTTCCCAGGCGCGACCGCGTTCGTCCAGCCGCGGCACCTCCCGCGCGGGGCCGGTGGGCTGCAGCGTGACAGGGTCCAGCTTTTGGCCGGCGGACGGGTCCACCAGCACCACACCGTCGAACATTGGCTGCATAGCCTGGATCTGTGCGGTCAGCTGCTCGCGTGTATACTCCATGCTGCCATTCTCCTTCTCATTCTGAAAGAAATTCGCGGCCACTTCCCCGGCCGCCGGGCTTCCTGCCCAGTGTTATAAATTATTATATCACAAATTCCCGGGTTTTGCAGCCCTTCGCCTTATACAAAGAATACCGGCGTGCATGGTGGAATGTTGGGCGGCTTTGCCAAATTGTTCCCAAAGCCGTCATTCCTCGCCGGTTTCTTCGGCGGGTGTTGCCAGCGCTTCGGTGACGGCGTCACGCCAGGTTTCGCGGTCTGCCTGGGTAAAGCTTGTGCGCGGCGCGCCTTCGGCATCGGCGGCCAGGGCTGCGCCGGCGGCGGCCAGCGCAGCCTGGGCGTCCTGGTCAGGCTGGGGGCTGGGTTCGGGCAGAATACCGTTGCCCACCTGGGAAACCTGCATGGCGGTGAGGGTGGTTTCGTCGCTTGCGGTGTTCCAGGGGGTCACAAGGGCGGCGTCCTCGGTCAGGGCGGCCTCGCCGTCGGCGCTTGTGTAAAGCCAGAGGATCGCAGCCGCGGCGGCCCTTGTACCGGCCTCATCGGCCGAAGCCGGCACCGCCAGCCAGCCGGCCGTGGCCAGCACAGGGTAGTTGAGCAGACCGGTCAGGTTGTACTCCTCGGTGGAAAGGTCGCTCTCCACAAAGTCCGCTTTGACCGGCAGCCAGACGAGGGTATCCTGCGCCGCGCCGGCAGCGGTCAGTTCGCCAAGGCTTGCACGGCAGAGCAGTGCGCTCCCTTCGGCCAGGGCCGCCGCGCCGTCCCCGCCGCGGTTCTGCAGTTCAAGGGTCAGCGCGCTGTACACCCCGTTGAGCGGGCCGGTCAGGGTATCTTCGGTTCGGGTGTCGCCGGCCGCAAGCAGCGCGCCGGTGAAGAGCGGCATCCCAAAGGCGGCCCGCCCCTGTTCGGGCAGCGCAAACACGCCGGTCAGCGCTTCCGTCCCGGCCGGGCGGCTTTCGGGCAGGGTGTAATCCTGGCCGTTGAGGGTGACCGTCTCGGCCGAAGGCTCGGCCAGCCAGGCGGTCAGCGTTTCCGCCGCATCGCTCCATTCAGCCCAGCTTGCGGCGCGCAGGTCATCGGTTGGGTCCGCGCCGAAAAGGGCCGTCAGCGTTCCGCTGTCCGCCCAATATGCATAGAGCGACCGGCCAACCGGCAGCGCGGTGACCTCCCCTTCCAACCCGGCGCGGGCGGCGGCCGTAGCCAGCAGCGGGTCGGCTGCCAGGTTCTGCCAGCCTTCGCCGGCAGGCGGCGCATCCAGCACGGCCAGGTCGGCCGCGGCGGGGTCGGCGTCGGGGCCAAGTTCGGTCAGCATGACGCCCTGGTCGGCCGCATAGGCGCGCAGCGCGGTGCCGGCCGGGCTTTCGGCGCCGGCGGTGTAATAGACGGTGAGTTCCTGCGGCGCCGCGGTCGGGGCCGGGGCGGCCGTTTCGGCTGTGGCGGCGGCGTTTTCGGCCGGCGCGCAGCCGGCCAGCAGCACCCCGGCCAGCAGGCCGCAGACAATCGGTTTCAGTTTCATGGCGTTTTCCTCAATCAGGCGGCAGGACGTTCCCCTTCCCGCCCGGCCGCCGCAGGCAGGAAACAGATAGATTCATTATACCGGATTCCGCGCCTTTTTTCCAGAGGGGTTTTGTGGTATAATCAGCCTGGACATTTATTTTTCCGGCAAGGAGGCCCCCTGATGCAACCGACCGTGAAACTGTACGAAACCGATGCCGCGCCGCTGGCCTTTACGGCCACCGTGCTGGCCTGTGAGCCGGCCGGCCAAGGTTGGCGGGCCGCGCTGGATGAAACCGCCTTCTACCCCGAGGGCGGCGGCCAACCGGCCGACACCGGCTTTTTGGGCGGCGCGGCGGTGCAGGATGTGCAGATTGCGGACGGCGTGATCTGGCACAGCCTGGATGCGCCGCTGGCCGCCGGCGCGCGGGTGGAAGGCGCGGTAGATGCCGCCCGCCGGCGCGACGCCTGCGAGCAGCACACCGGCGAGCACATTCTGTCCGGCACGCTGCACCGGCTGTTCGGGGCGCAGAACGTCGGGTTTCACATCGGCAGCCCGTCCGTGCGGATGGACATGGATCTGCCGCTTTCAGCCGCCCAGCTTGCCGAGGCCGAACGCGAGGCCAACGCCGCCGTGCGGGCCGACCGCCCGGTGCGGGCCTGGTACCCCGGACCGGAGGAACTGGCCGCCCTGCCCTACCGCAGCAAAAAAGCGCTGGAAGGCCCGGTGCGGCTGGTCGATGCCGGCGGGGCCGACCTGTGCGCCTGCTGCGGCACCCACCTGGCTTCAACCGGGCAGGTCGGGCTGATCAAGATCCTTTCCGCCCAGCATTACAAGGGCGGCACCCGGCTGGCCGTGGCCTGCGGCGGCCGGGCCCAGGCCGCCGTGGCCGAAGCCTGGGCCGACGCCGAAGCCTGCGGCGCGCTGCTTTCGGCCGGGCCGGGGCGGCTGGCCGAAGCCGCCCGCCACGCGCTGGATGCATCGGCCGCGCTCAAACAGCGGCTGGCCGCTTTGGAGCGCAGCCTGGCCGATGCCTGCGCCGCTGCGGCTGTGCCGGGCAAAGCCGCCTGCCTGCTGCTGCCCGGTGCGGACGGCGACGCGCTGCGTCGCTGCGCGCTGGCGGCCGCCGCCAAAAGCGGCGCGCCCTGCCTGGCCCTGGCGCCGGGCGGGCGGGGACTCAGTTATGTGCTGGCCGCCGCGCCGGGCGGCGACGCCCGCCCGCTGGCCAAAGCGCTCAACGAAGCCTGCGCCGGCCGCGGCGGCGGCAGCCCCGCCGCCTGCCAGGGCAGCCTGGCCGCCGAAGCTGATGCGGTTACAACGTGGTTTGCAGGGGCCGTGTGAGGCGGACGATGGGCGACAGATTCCCGTATTTTTTAACCAAAATCTTCCACCAAAAACAAAGGAGCTTTTCTACTTATGCGAATGCGTTTCAAGCCCTATGCCCGGCCCGAGCTGCTGGCCTGCCCGTTCCATGTTCATGAGCCGCTGACCCACGCCGGCCACTGGCGCGAACTTTACCCCGCGCCTGACCGCCCGTTCTGTCTCGAACTCGGCTGCGGCAAGGGCGGTTTTCTGGCCCAGATCGCCCCGGCCCACCCGGAAAACAACTACCTCGGCATCGACATCACCGACAAAGTGCTGATTCTGGCCAAGCGCAAGGTCGAGCGCGCCTATCTCGGGCGCAACCTTGCGCCGGACAACGTGCGGATCGCCTCGCTCGATATTGAGCGGCTGCTCGGCGCGTTCAACGCCGAGGACCGGGTCGCGCGGATCTACATCAATTTCTGCAACCCCTGGAGCAAGAACGCTTCGAGCCACAAGCACCGGCTGACCCACCCGCGCCAGCTGCTGCAATACCGCGCCCTGATGGACGAAGGCGGCGAGATCTGGTTCAAGACCGACGACGACGATCTGTTCCGGGACAGCCTTTCCTACTTCCCGGCCGCCGGGTTCGAAATCACCTGGCAGACCGCCGACCTGCACGCCGATGAACCGGCCTGGAACCTGCGCACCGAACACGAAGGCATGTTCAGCGAGCAGGGCATCCCGATCAAGGCGCTGATCGCCCGCAAAGCCCCCGATACCGCCGTGACCTGGGTGGAACCAAAAGCGCTTGCCGCCCGGCTGTGCGAAGAGGAGGAGGCCGAAGCATGATCGACCCGGCCCGGCTCGTTCTGTATTTTTTTATCTATGCCCTGCTCGGCTGGTGCGCCGAAGTCGCGTTTGCCGCCGTCAAGGAGCGGGCGCTGGTCAACCGCGGTTTTTTGAACGGTCCGCTGTGCCCGATCTACGGCTTCGGCATGGTGGGGCTGCTGGCCGTGCTTGGCGGTTGGCGGCGCAACCTGTTGGCCGTCTTTTTCATCGGCATGGCGCTGGCGACGCTGCTTGAGCTTGTCGGCGGGTATCTGCTTTACCGGCTGTTCCACACCCGCTGGTGGGATTACAGCCAGAACCGCGGCAATCTGGGCGGGTTTATCTGCCCCAAGTTTTCCCTGCTGTGGGGCGCGGCGAGCGTGGCCGTTGTGATGGGGCTGCACCCGCTGCTGGCTGCGCCGGTTGAGCGCCTGCCCCGCGCCGCCGTGATGGCTCTGGATGTTCTTTTGGGGCTCTGCCTGCTGGTGGATACCTCGGTCAGCTTTGCCCAGGCCGCCGGCCTTGGCAGGCAGCTGCGCCGGCTGGATGAGATGGCCGATTCCCTGCGCCGCGCCAGTGACGCGATGACCGAAATCATCGGCGAGGGAGCCATGACCGCCGACACATTGCTGGACGAGCAAAAGCTGCAATGGATGCTGGCCAAAATGGAGGGACGGGACAACGCCGCCGCCCTGCGCGAACAGCTGCTGGCGTTGGCCGGCAGGGCCAGGGCTCTGCGTGCCGAGCTTGAACACACAGCCCGGCAGCGGTATTTCGGCACCGGGCGTCTGCTGCGCGCTTACCCCCACATGGTCACAGCCCACCGCGAAGCGCTGGCCCGGCTGCGCGCCCTGGCCCGCAGCCTGCGTGCCAAGGTGGATGAGCACCGCCCCGACGGCCGGTAAGCCGCCTGGCCAAGAACTTGCCGTTTGCGGCCGAAACGTATATAATGAAGCTGTACAGCGCCTCGCGGGGCGCGGCGGCCGTGCGGCCGTTTTAAGTTAGTAGAAGATCGGGGGACGTATGATGTCTGGTTTTATCCCGCTTTCGGTTCCGAATTTTGGACAGGAGGAGCTTTCCCGCGCAACCGAGGCGATCGCCTCGGGCTGGGTGTCTACAAGCGGCGCCCGCGTGGCGGAGTTTGAGCAGGCCCTTGCGGCGTATGTGAAGATGCCGCGCGCCGTGGCCGCGAACTCCGGCACCTCGGCGCTGCACCTGGCCGCGATGGCGGCCGGCCTTGGCCCCGGGCAGGAGGTCATTGTGCCCACCCTGACCTTCATCGCGGCGGTCAACCCGCTGACCCGCTATGTCGGGGCGGAACCTGTTTTTATCGGCTGCGATGATTCGCTCTGCCTCGACCCCGACGCGGTCGAGGATTTCTGCGCCAACCGCTGCACGCTGAAAGCCGACGGGCTGTACAACAATGCTTCGGGCGCAAAAGTCACGGCGCTGGCCGTCGTGCATGTGTTCGGCAACATGGCCGATATGGCCCGCCTTTCGCAGATTGCCCGCCGCTACCACCTGATTCTGATTGAGGACGCGACCGAGGCTCTTGGCACCCACTATACGGCCGGGCCTTTGGCCGGGCGGTTTGCGGGCAGCTTCGGGGATCTGGGCTGTTACAGTTTCAACGGCAACAAGATCATCACAACCGGCGCGGGCGGCATGATGGTGGGCAACAATGCCGCCTGGCTTGACCATGCCAAGCACCTGAGCACCCAGGCCAAGGCCGACGTACTGCAATTTCTGCACGACGAAGTCGGCTACAACTACCGCATGACCAACGTACAGGCGAGTTTGGGGCTTGCGCAGCTGGCAAAGCTTGAGGGCTTCATCGAGACCAAGATTGCCCGCTACAACCAGTACCGCGACGGCCTGGACGGCTGGCGCGGGCTGCGGATTCTGCCCTTCCGCGATACCGTCGTGGGCGATACACGGTCCAACCACTGGTTCTACAGCCTCTACCTCGGCGAAACGGATCTGCACCGCGACGATGTGATCGCAGCGCTTGAAGCCGTTTCGATCCAGACCCGGCCTGTCTGGGCGCTGATCCACGAACAGGCCGATTACGGCCGCAACGAGGCCCACGGCCTTGAAAAGGCGCTTGATTACCGCGCCCACATTGTCAACCTGCCCTGCTCAACCAATTTGACCGAGGACGACTGCGCCCGCGTGATCGAAGCGGTGCGGGGGTTGGTGTAAACATTGCCATAGGTCCCCTTGTCAAAGGGGGCCGGCTGCGCGCAGCGCTGACTGGGGGATTGCCCTGCCCCATATGCCGTTGCCCCATAAACCTCCCGCCGCCGCGAGCGCCCGCGGGCCGGATGAATCCGGCCCCTACGAATGGCGGGTGACGCGGTTGCGGAGGTTTGGGATTGGCGACAAACCAAACCATCATGCGTAGGGGGCGGCGTCCTCGATGCCCCGCGGATGTTTGCGTCCCCGCAGGGTTCCCGGGCCGTCGAGGACGCCGGCCCCTACGGATACATTTTGAGGCGGCGCAGCCGCCGATCCACCGCAGTCTCTGATACCTGATTTCCAACTCAACATCACACCCCCAAAAAGGGAGGGAACGCCCCTTGCTGAAGATTGACGAACTGATGATCCCGCGCGAAGCCACCGTGCTGGAGACGATGAAAAAACTCGACGAAACCGGCCAGCGCATCCTGTTCATCGCGCCGGAGGGCAGGCTGCAGGCCGTTGTGACCGACGGCGATATCCGCAAGTTCTTTTTGCGCGGCGGCACGCTGGAAGCGCCGGTTGCGCAGGCCGCGAACTTCCACCCGATCAGCCTGCCGGTGGCCGAGCGCGGCCGGGCCAAGGCGATGCTGCAAAGCCACGGCATCGACGCACTGCCGCTGCTGGATCGGCGCGGCGCCATCACCGACATCGTGTTCGCGGGCGGCGTCAATGTGGACAACCGCAAGCGGGTGGACATCCCGGTCGTGATGATGGCCGGCGGGCTGGGCACAAGGCTCTACCCCTATACCAAGATTTTGCCCAAGCCGCTGATCCCGGTTGGCGAACAGCCGATTGCCGAGCTCATCATCAACCGGTTCCGCGGCTTCGGCTGCCACCGGTTCAAGATGATCGTCAACTACAAAAAAGGGATGATCAAGAGCTATTTCGGCGACCTTGAAAAGGACTATGAGCTCGAATTTGTCGATGAGACCCAGTTCATGGGCACCGGCGGCGGGCTCTGCCTGCTCAAGGGCAAGATCGATTCGCCGTTTTTCTTCACCAACTGCGACACGCTGCTTGACCTTGATTTCGGCGACCTGTATGAGAAGCACCGTGCGCGCGGCAACCTGATCACAATGGTCTGCGCGCTCAAGCATTTCACGGTGCCTTACGGCGTTGTCGAACTGGGCGAGGACGGCGGCATCGCCGCAATGCGGGAAAAGCCCGAGCTCAACTTTCTGACCAACACCGGCGTCTATGTCGTCGAGCCGCAGGTCGTCGATGAGATGCGCGACGGTGAAAACATCGGCTTCCCCGACGTGATCGAGCGCTACCGCGCGGCCGGCCGGCCGGTCGGCGTCTACCCGATCAACGAGAGCGCCTGGATGGATATGGGCCAGATGGAAGAGCTGGAAAAAATGCGCCAGCGGCTGGAAGGGCACAGCTGATTGGAAATAAAAAACAAGAAAAAACAAAGAAGAAAAGAGGAGCCCCACCATGCCTGTTACCATTATTGCCGAAGCCGGCGTCAACCACAACGGCGACCTGGAAATGGCCAAGCAGATGGCCCGCGTGGCCAAGGACTGCGGGGCCGATATTGTCAAATACCAGACCGCCGTGCCCGAGCTCGTCGCCTCCCGCTTTGCCGAGAAGGCCGCCTACCAGAAAGAGACGACCGGCGCCGGCGAAAGCCAGCTCGAGATGATCCGCAAGCTGCATTTTTCGTTTGAAGGGCACCGCGAGCTCAAAGAATACTGCGATTCGATCGGCATCCAGTATTTGAGCGCGGCCTTTGATATCCCGAGCGTGCGGTTTTTGGGCACGCTCGGGTTGCCGCTGCTCAAAATCCCTTCGGGCGAGATCACCAACCTGCCCTACCTCGAAGAAATCGCCAAGCTGCGCACGCCGGTGCTGCTCTCGACCGGGATGAGCACCCTCGACGAAATCACCGACGCGCTCGGGGTGCTGGACGACAACGGCTGCCCCGAGGCGACGATTCTGCACTGCAACACCCAGTACCCGACCCCCTACGAGGACGCGAACCTGTCCGCGATGATGGAGCTGTTCGACCAGTTCGGTCTGCCGGTCGGGCTTTCGGATCATACGCCGGGGTGGGAGTGCGACGTAGCGGCGGCGGTGCTTGGCGCAAAGGTGATTGAAAAGCATTTCACGCTGGACAAAACCCTGCCCGGCCCCGACCAGAAGGCGAGCCTTGACCCCGCCGAGTTCAAGGCAATGGTCGATGCGGTGCGCCATATCGAAGCCGCCCTTGGCGACGGGCACAAGCACCTGACCTTGAGCGAAGCGCCGAACCGCGCCGTCGCCCGCAAGAGCATCGTAGCCGCCCGGGCGATCCGCAAGGGCGAGGTATTCACCGCCGACAACCTGACGACCAAGCGCCCCGGCGACGGCATCAGCCCTATGCGGTGGTACGAAGTCCTCGGCAAAACCGCCGTTCGGGATTTTGCCGAGGATGAGAAGATCGAGATGGAATAAAGGGGGCGGCGGCATGCGCGAAGTAACCGTGGTGACCGCGACGCGGGCGGAGTATGGGCTTTTGCGGCCGGTGCTGCAAAAGCTGGCGGCGAGCGAGACGCTGGCGCTGCGGCTGGTTGTGACCGGCGCGCATCTGTGCGCCCGGCTCGGCGCGACGGTGCGTGAGATCGAGGCCGACGGCCTGCCGATTGCGGCGCGGCTGCCGATCTTTTCCGACGACGCCGGCGAGCCGGTGGCCCGCACGATCGCCCGCACAATCGAGGTGTTCGACGAAGAATTTGCGGCCCACGCCCCCGCCTGCGTGCTGCTGCTCGGCGACCGGTTCGAGATCTTTGCGGTCGCGGTGGCGGCCGCCGCGCGGCATATCCCGATCGCCCATATCTCGGGCGGGGACGTGACCTTAGGCGCAGCCGACGAATACTACCGCCACTGCATTTCCAAAATGGCGGCGCTGCACTTTCCTTCCTGCGCCGACAGCGCGGCCCGGCTTGTGCGGATGGGCGAGGAACCCGACCGGGTATTCTGCGTCGGGGGGCTGGGGGATGAAAACATCCGCAGTTTGCCCAAAATGAGCCGGCAGGAATTGTGCGAATCGACAGGATTCCCGCTCGAAGGCCGGTTTGCCCTTGTCACCTACCACCCCGAGACCGACGCCGGCGCGCCTGACCCGGGCGCCCAGGCCGCGGCGCTCTGCCGGGCGCTCGAAGCCGTGCCGGATGTGTTCTGGCTGCTGACCGGCTCAAACGCCGACGCGGGCGGGGCCATCTGCACGGCGGCGCTGCAGGCCTTTGCGGCCGCCCACCCCGGCCGCGCCGGCTTTGTGCAGAGCCTTGGGCTGCGGCGGTATCTTTCGGCCATGCAGTTTGCGGCGGCGGTCGTCGGCAATTCGAGCTCCGGCGTGGTCGAGACGCCGTCCTTCGGCGTGCCGGCCGTCAACATCGGCCGGCGGCAGGCCGGCCGCGCGATCTGCGAGAACGTGATCTGCTGCGAGGGCGACGCTGCCGCGATCGAAGCCGCGATCCGCAAGGCCCTCTCCCCCGCCTTTGCCGCCAAAGCCAAAACCGCCCGCAGCCCCTACAACGGCGGCGACACGAGCGGCAAAATTGTGCGGATTTTGGCAGAGTTTAATTTTGGGCGGCCGAAGGTGTTTTATGACGCCATTTCAACAGAGCGTTAAAATAAACAGGAAAGCGTGATCCACATGACCCTCCTTCTCATCGGCCTTGGCAGCATGGGTAAGCGGCGGGCGCGGTTGGCGCGGGGGATTGACCCGGCCGTCCGCATCGTCGGCGTTGATACGGCCGAAAACCGTCGCGCCGAAGCGCTCGGCCTTGGGCTGATCCAGGCCGCCTACCCCGATCTTGCGGCCGCCCTTGCGGCCGAGCGGACAGCCCTCGACGCCGCGCTCGTCTGCACCGCGCCGCTGGCCCACGCCGGGCTTATCGGCGCGCTGCTCGATGCAAAACTCCCGGTTTTTACCGAGCTGAACCTTGTGGCCGACGGCTACGCCGAGAACATCGCCAAGGCCAAGGCAAACGGACTGCCGCTGTTTTTGTCCTCAACGATGCTCTACCGGCGCGAGACCCAGTATATCAAAGACTCGGTCGCCGCTTTCGGCAAACCCGTCCACTACATCTACCACATCGGGCAGTACCTGCCCGACTGGCACCCGTGGGAAAACTACAAGAATTTCTTCGTCGGGCAGGCGCGCACCGGCGGCGTGCGGGAGATTCTGGGCATCGACCTGCCCTGGCTGCTCGACGCCTTCGGGGAGGTTGAAAGCCTGACCGTCCAGTGTGATTCAATCAGCGGCCTGGGCCTGCCCTACCCCGACTGCGCAACGCTGCTTCTGCGCCATGCTTCGGGCGCGCAGGGGGTGCTGGCGGCCGACGTTGTAAGCCCCAAAGCCGTGCGCAACTTTGAATGCTTCGGCGACGGGCTGCACCTGTTCTGGGAGGGCAACCCCAAGGCGCTCTACCGTTTCGAAGGCGGTGAAAAGCGCTTTGTGGATACCTACACGAGCTTTGAACACGACGGCCGCTACTCCGACAACATCGTCGAAAACGCCTATGTCGATGAGCTTGCGAACTTCTTCGCCGTGCTGCAAGGCGAGGAAGCCCCGCGCTGGAGCTTTGAGAAAGACCTGGCCGCGATCCGCATCATGGACGCGGTCGAGGCCGCCGGGCGGGAGGGTTCCGATGCAGCTGACCCCGTTTGATCTGAATACCTGGCCGCGGCGGGACATCTACGAATTTTTCTCGGCTCTTCGCAACCCGTTTTATATGGTCACCTTCCGGCAGGATGTGACCGCGCTGCGCAAGTATACAAAGCGTAATTCTCTTTCATTTTATTACGCAATGGTCTATCTCTGCACCCGTGCGATCAACGAAGTGCCAGCCTTCCGGCTGACCTGCCGCGACGGCGCGCTTTGTACCGTTGACCGCCGCGACCCGAGCTTTACCGACCTGCCGGCCGGGTCGGAGGCCTTCAAGATCATCACGCTGCCGGCCGGGGACGACCTGGCCGCCTTCTGCCGCGCGGCGGGCGAAAAGAGCCGCGCCCAGACCTCCTTCCTTGACCAGCAGGCCGAAGCCGGCGAGCTGATCTATTATTCCTGCCTGCCCTGGGTTGACCTGACCGCCCTGACCAACGAGGGCGACCACGACCCCGACGATACGGTGCCCCGCATCAGCTGGGGCCGCTACACCGAGCAGGGCGGCCGGCTGACCCTCGGCCTTTCGGTCGAGGTCAACCACCGCTTCATCGACGGGCTGCACATCGGCCAGTTTGCAAACCGGCTCGATGCCGCCATCCGCACGCTCGAAAACGAAGGATAATACGATAAGAGTTAAGAGTTTAGAGTGGAGAGTTTAGATCAGAAAGGAAGAACCATGCCCACCCTCACCGCCCTCTTTATCGGCCTCGGCTCAATCGGCTGCCGGCATTTGAAAAACCTGCATACGATCTGCGCCGAGCGCGGGATCACGCTTGCGGCCGATGCGCTGCGCAGCGACCCCGGCCGCCCGCTGCGCCCCGGCGTGGCAGAACTTCTGCGCGCGCAGTTCACTGCGCTCGACGACCCGGCCGCGCGCGGACACTATGACCTCGCCTTCATCACCAACCCGACGAGCCTGCACGCCGAGGCGCTGCAAAGCCTGCGCGGGCGGGCCGGCGCGCTCTTTATCGAAAAGCCGATCTTTTCGGCCGACCAGGCCGGCCTTGACCCCGCCGCGCTGCTCCCCCCCGGCCAGAAAGCCTACGTCGCCGCGCCGATGCGCTGGTGCGGCGTGATGCTGGCGCTGAAAAAGCGGCTGGAAACCGGCGCGGACGGCCGGCCCTACTGCGCGCGGGTGCTCTGCTCGTCCTACCTGCCGGACTGGCGGCCGGGCGTCGATTACCGCACCGTCTACAGCGCCCACAAGGCGATGGGCGGCGGGGTGACGATCGACCTGATCCATGAATGGGACTATCTTGTCGATCTGTTCGGCGCGCCCGAGCGCCTTTACAACCTGCGCGGGCAATACTCTGAGCTCGAGATTGATTCCGACGATGTGTCGCTGTATATCGCGCAGTATCCCGGGATGCTGGCCGAGGTGCATCTTGATTATTTCGGCCGCGGCTACCGCCGCAGCATCGAGCTGTTCACCCCTTCGGGCAGCCTTGTGGCCGATTTCGGTGCGGGAACCCTGACGCTGCCCGACGGGACAGTCGAAGCCTATACCGAGGACGTCAACGCCCGCTATTTGCGGGAGATGGCCTATTTCCTTGATTACGCGGCCGGGCCGCAGGCTGTCAGCCTGAACCCGCCCGCCACCGCCGCGCAGGTGCTGCGCCTGACTTTGGGGAGGTAAACCTATGTCCAATCGCCTGTTGATCACGATCTGCGGCCGGGCCGGCAGCAAGGGGTTCAAGAACAAGAACCTCAAGACCTTTCTGGGCCAGCCGCTCGTCTACTATTCGCTGAGCGCGGCCGAGCTTTTCGCCCGCCGCCACCCCGAACTCACCATCGATATCGCCCTCAACACCGACAGCGAGGCGCTGGCCGAGCTGGTCGCGGCGCGCTACCCCGAAGTGACCTACCTGCCGCGGGGCGAGGCGCTCGGCGGCGACACGGTGCCGAAGATGGCCGTCTACCAGGACAGCCTGCGCCGCATGGAGGAGAAAACCGGCGCGGCGTATGACTGGCTGATGGACCTCGACATCACAAGCCCTTTGCGCACGGCAGACGATATCGAGAACGCCTTTCTTTTGAAGCGCGACCGCGCCGACCTTGACCTTGTGTTCAGCGTCTGCGAAGCGCGGCGCAACCCCTGGTTCAACATGGTCAAAACCGTCGGCGACCATGTCGAGCAGGTGAACAAGAGCGCATTCACCGGCCGCCAGCAGGCCCCGGAAGTCTTTGACGTCAACGCCTCGATCTATGTGTTCAAGCGGGATTTCCTTGCGGCGAACACCGACGGGATGCTCTGGCGCGGCAAGATCGGGGTCAGCGTGATGATGGACACCGGCATCATCGATATTGATTCGGAGCACGACTACCAGCTCATGGAGGCGATCGCCGCGCATCTTTACAAAACCTACCCGAAGTTTGCCGAAGTACAGTCCAGCATCCGCACGGAGGCCTCATGATCCAGAATCCCCTTGCACAGCCTTCCCGCCGGCGGCAGCGCCAGAACATTCTGCTCGCCTTTCTTCTTTCGCTCGGCGCGGTCGCGGCCGCCTACGCGCTGCTCGGATTTGCGCCGTTCGGTGACGGCACCATGCTGACCGGTGACCTCAACGGGCTGTATGTCGCCTACATCACCGATCTGTGGCGCCGCGTGCGGCAGGGCGGTCTTGGGTACAGCTTTGCCAAGCTCTGCGGCGGCAGCACGCTCGGGCTGTTCGCCTATTACATGGACAGCCCGTTCAACCTTTTGTATCTGATCTTCCCGGTGCGGGCCATCCCGTATGTCGCGCAGGGCGTGTTTGCGCTGCGCACCGCGCTGACCGGCGCGGCGGCCTGCTTTTACTTCGGCCGGCATTTCCGCAGTGATTCACGATTGCTGCCGGTGTTGAGCCTCGGCTACAGCCTGTGCGCCTTCTGCGTCGTCTACAGCCAGAACGTGATCTGGATGGACGTTGTACTGCTTGCGCCGCTGCTGCTTTCGGCCGTGGATGCTTTGCAGGATACCGGCCGCCACTGGCCGCTGACCGCGCTGGTGCTGCTGGCCGCGCTGTTCAACTTTTATACCGCCTGGGAAATCTGCCTGTTCAGCGTGCTTTACTACCTCTATCGCTGGTTTTCCGCGCCGCGGCGCGGGTTCTGGCGGCCGTTCGGCCGTTTTGCGGCCAGCGGGTGCCTGGGCGCGGGGCTGGCCGCTTTTTTGCTGATTCCTTCGCTGCTTGAGGTGGAGGAGAGCAAGGGCGGGCTTTTTGCAATGGATTTTTCGCTCGCCCCCGCCTTCAACCTTGCTCAGCTGCCCTACCGCCTTTTCTTCGGCAACTTTTTCTGGGACGATGTGACCGGCTCGCTGCCGAACCTCTACTGCGGGGTGTTTGCGGCGGCGCTCGCCGTGCTGTTCTTTGCCGGGGCCTTTCCGCGTCGGGAGAAGATCGCCGCCGCGCTGCTGCTGGCCGCCATGGCGCTGAGCTGCTGGGTGCAGGGGCTCAACCTGATCTGGCACGGCTTTAAGGAGCCGGTCTGGTTCCCCTGCCGGTTCAGCTTCCTTCTCAGTTTGTTTCTGCTCACGCTGGCGGGGCGGGCGCTGCTGGCCGGGCGGCCGGGGCGCAGGGCGCTGCTCATCACGGCCGGGGCAGGCCTTATCTGGTTCGCAGGGTACCCGCTTGCGGCGGGGGAAACCTTCTCGGCCGCGAAGCTCGCGGCCTGCGCGGCGGTGTTTGCAGCCGCGCTGGCCGTTATCCTGCTGCGCGGGGCTGGCCGCCGGGCGCTTGCGCGGGCGGGCGCCGGGCTGTTTGCGCTGGTCGCTTTGATCGATATGACCGCCAACACCGTGCTTTCGCTGCGCAAGTTTGAAGCCTACACCGTCAGCGGCTTTGAAAGCTTTTACGATGAAAACACCGCCGCCGTCGCGGCGATCCGCGAACAGGACAGCGGGCTCTACCGCATAGAGAAAAACTTTATGCGCACCCTCAACGACCCGATGCTGCTCGGCTACTGGGGGATCAGCCACTATTCCTCCACCAAGGCGAGCGCGGCCAAACCGATGCTCGAAGCGCTCGGCTATGTCAATTCCTCGATCTACGGCTGGGGTTCGACCGGCGTGGCGGACAGCCTGCTCGGCATCAGGTATCTGTACAGCGACGGCAGCCGGCCCGTGCCCGGGCATTATGACCTGCTTGCAACCGACACCACTCTCACCGTCTATGAAAACCCGTTCGCGCTGCCGCTCGCCTATGTCGGCTCAAGCGAGGCGCTGGAGATTGAGATTGACAGCACGGACAATACCTTCGCGCTGCAAAACGAGATGCTGCGCGCCCTGGTGCCCGGCACGGCCGACGCGCTGCTGCCGGCTGCGATCGAATTTTCGCAGAGCGAGCAGGGCATTTCCCTGACCTTCACCCCGGCCTGTGACGGCCCGGTCTACCTCGCGATCCCGGGGCTGGACGAAGCCACGCCGGCCGACGTGCGGGTGGACGGGGAACTGATCGGCGAATATTTCACGATGGATTCGCTCGGCGGGGTCATGCCGCTCGGCAGCTTCGCAGCCGGGCAGCAGGTCGAAGTGTATCTCGGCTTTGCTGATTCCGCAAAAGCCCGCGCCGCGATCGAGATCTACAGCCTTGACGAAACGGCGCTCGCTTCTGCCGTCGAGACGCTGCGCGCAGGCGCGCCGCAGGACCTGTCCGTGCAGGAAGGCGGCCGCATCGCCTGCACCGTGACAGGCTCTGCCGAAGCCGACCTGCTTGTGCTGCCTTTTGCCTGGGAGGACGCCGACCACTGGCAGCTGACCGTCAACGGTGAAGAGGCTGAGCTCGAACCCGTCTTTGGCGGGATGATGGGGGTACGGCTGGCAGCCGGTGAAAACACGGTAACGCTGCGTTACCGCCACCCCGGCGAAGGCGCGGGGCTGGCCGTGAGCGCCGCGTTTGCGGCGGCCGCGCTGGCCTGGGCCGTGTGGGAGCGCCGCCGGGCGCGAAAGGGGGACGCCGCATGAATAACCGTGCAATGGAACTGGTTGTGGACGCCGGGCAAACACTGCTGGAAAACGGCAGCGAGGTATCCCGCGCGCAGAACACAATGGAGATCATGGCCCGCAGCCTGGGCGTGCAGGGGTTCCATGTCTATGTGCTGACAAACGGCATCTTTGCTTCGGCCGAAAGCCAGGCCGCCGGCGAAGCGCCGATCAGTGCGGTGCGCCACATCCCGCACACCAGCATCCACCTGGGCCGGGTTGAAGCGGTCAACGCACTGTCCCGCAAGCTGGCGGAAGGCGCGCTTGACCTGCCGGGCGCCGAGGCCGAATTGGCCCGCGCCCGCGCCATGCCGGTGTACGGGCCGCGGCGTTCGCTGCTGGCCGGCGCGCTGGGCAGCGCCTGTTTTGGTTACCTGTTCGGCGGCGGCGTGAGCGAGGTGGTCACCGCTTTTGTGGCCGGCATGCTGGAAATGCTGATTGTGCAATGGTTTGCGCGCGCCGGCGTCAGCAAAGTATTCACCGATATTGTCGGGGCGGCCGCCTGCACGGCGCTGGCTTTGGCTGCCCACATCGTTTGGGGGGACGGCTACATGGCAAGCCAGGCGATCATCGGCGCGCTGATGGTGCTGACCCCCGGCGTCGCGCTGACGATGGGCATCCGCGACCTGATCAACGCCGATTATCTTTCAGGCACAATCCGGGTGTTTGACGCGCTGCTGGTGGCAGGCTGCCTGGCCTGCGGCGTCGCGCTGAGCTATCTGGTTGCCAATACGCTGCTGGGGGTGCCGCTATGATCGAAGAACTGACCCGTGCGGTCCTGCAGTTTGCCATCGCCATGGTCGCCACCATCTGCTTTGGGGTGGCTTTTCAGGCGCCGCGCCGGCATTTCGTCTCCTGCGGGCTGGTGGGCGCCGTGGGGTGGGTGGTCTACCTGCTGGCCACAAGCCTGGGCGGGCTGAGCGCCCCGGTGGCCACCCTGATAGCCGCAATCCCGCTGACCGCGATCGCGCGCTGGTTTGCCATCGCCCACAAAGCGCCGATCACACTTTTCTTGCTCTGCGGCATCTTCCCGCTTGTGCCGGGGGCTGGCATCTACTACACAGCCTATTACCTGCTGACCAACTCCCAGGCGCTGTTCGCTTCCAAAGGCATTGAAACGCTCAAAACCGCCGTGGCGCTCGCGCTTGGCATTGCGATTGTCAGCAGCATCCCGCTGCCCGGCCAAAAGCGCCGCACCCGGCCACCCGCCCCCCATACATAAAACGCCCCCTGCCTGCGCATACTGTTCGGGACGAACCTTCGTCATGCCAGAACAAACACAGACAGGGGGATTTTCCTATGCAAGAACCGGAATCGATCCAGGCCCGCCGGGATAACGAAGCCATGCTGCAGGAAGTGGCGCAGAACACCGAGATGGGCAAAAACACGCTGGATGAACTGATGGGCCTGACCCACGACCAGGCCCTGAAGGACGAGATGATGCGCCAGCGCAACGAATATCGCCGCTTAAACCAGAAGGCCCACACGGCGCTGGATGCAATCGGCTGCGAGGCCAAAGGCCAAACGCCCGCCGCCCGCATGGGTGTGAGCATGGGCATCCGCACCCGCACGATGTTGGACAAGTCCACCCGCAACCTTGCCACCATGCTGGCCGAGGGCACCGGGCAGGGGGTGCTCGACTGCAAGCGCGCCGAGAGCGACTATCCCTTCGCCAGCCCCGGCGCACGCAAACTCATGCAGGAACTCTGCGACTTCCAAACCCACGCCGAAAGCACATGGCGGGAGTTTGTGTGAGGATATAGCATTGTACAAATCCCCGCCAAATACGGAATAAAAATAACAAAGAATCCATGTGGTGGATCGGCGGCTGCGCCGCCTCGAAAAAATGTCGGAAACCTGCCGGCTGCTTTTTTGAGCGCGCGTCAGCGCGCGATCCACCACATTTATTCTTTTTGTTATTTCGTATTCTTTTATCGCTGTCACGCCCCCGTCACCGCATACATCGCGACCATCATCACGATGCCGACAAGGATCGAAAGCGAATTGACCTGGGCGGCCTGGGCGCCGTCTCCGCCGGCGTTGCGGGTCAAAAGCGGGGCGATGCTGGCAACCGGCGCCATAAGCAGCACGCAGACGGCCTGGCGGATATCGGCCGGCATCGGCAGCAGGAAGTAAACCCCCGCCGCCATCACCAGCGCCGTGCCGTACCGCAGCAGGAAGAACTTGACAAATTCCAGCAGGTTTTCTTTTTCAAGATTGAGCTCGAACAGGATACCGATGCTGAGCATGGCCAAAAAGGCGTTGGCGTTGCCGGCTACCTCGGCCAGGCGCAGCACAGGCGCCGGCAGCCGGATGTGGAGCGCCGCAAGCAGCAGCATAATCAGGTAGGCGTCAGTAATGGGGGAGGTAAAGATTTTGGTCAGCAGCAGCTTGGCCGAAAACCCGCCCCGGCCGGTGATCCCTTCCGCCATCGAATAGCTGACGCCGTACAGATAGATCGCGACCGAGATATCAAACAGGCAGAGCGCCGCAAACCCATTGTCTGAGATCAGCCCTGTCAGAAACGGAATGGCAAAGTTGCCAACGTTGAAGCTGTTCATGCTGAACAGGTACAGCAATTTTTTGCGGTTGTCCCCCCGCCGGGATACCGCCATCCCCACAACAGTCAGCGCCGTGCAGGTGACAAAACCGGTCAGAAAGCACCACAGAAACGAGGGCTGCAGTTCCAGCGCCTTGAGCCCGTTGACAGCGGCAGCCGGCATCGTGATATACAAAATCACCGATTTGAGAAAGTCCGCATCCCCCACTTTGAAGATGCCGGCCTTTTTGAACCCGAAGCCGAACGCCAACAGCAGCAGATACACAACGGTCTGGGTCAGCACATTGGACATGAACGTTTCCCTCTTCTCCCCACCGCCGGGCGGCGCTTACTCTCTGTTTTTGGTTTCCGGCAGGGCGTTGCGCAGCGCCTGCAGCAAACCGGGCAGGGCGGCCGCCGCATCGGCGCCGCCAAAGCCGGTAAACGCGCGCAGCGGCATGCCGTCCAGCATCTGGGCCAGCGCTTCGCCGGCCATAACGCCCTCGGTGTCCCCGCCGCCGTTCTCCCCCAGCGCCGCGCCGGACCGGGCCAGCGCCTTTTGCAGGATCGGCGCGGTGCGCGCATCCCGCAAAAGGTCTCCCATGGCGGTATTTTCGTCAATCGTCAGCGGGCGGGCGCGGCTGGTCACAAAATTCAGCGGCAGCACGGCCGGGATGTTGCGGCTGGAATGGCCGATCAGCACGGCGTACCGCCCCGGCGCGGCGTACCAGCCGCCCATCTCGGGGTCGTAGTAGCTCAGGTCGCGGGCGTTCAGGGTGAAGCGGAGCTCCTGCTCCTGCCCGGGGTTCAGCGTCACCTTGGCAAAGTGGCGCAGTTCTTTGGGCGGGCGTCCGGCCGTGCCCGTCTCGTCCGCCACATAGAGCTGCACAACCTCGCTGCCGGCGCGCTCGCCGGTGTTGCGCACCGTAACGCTTACGGTCACGCTGCCGTCCTCGGTCAGGGTATCGGCGCTCAGCGCCGCCGCCCTGTACGAAAAACCAGTGTAGGAAAGCCCGTGCCCGAACGGCCAGCGCACCGCCATCTTGCGCGCGTCATACCAGCGGTAGCCGACATAGACCCCTTCGCGGTAGCGCGCGGTGTGGCCGTCGCCGGGGAAATCAAGGTAGCAGGGCGTATCTTCCAGCCGCAGCGGCCAGGTTTCAGGCAGGCGCCCGCTGGGCGAAGCCTCTCCAAAGAGCAGTGCGTCGGTCGCCCGGCCAACCGCTTCGCCGCCCAGGTACATGCACAGTACCGCCGAAACATCGTCCGCCCAGGGGCACTCCACCGGGCTGCCGGTGTGCAGCACAACGACAGTGTTCTTCTGCACCGCCGCAACCCGGGCGATCAGATTGTCCTGCGCTTCGGGCAGCCGCATATGCTTGCGGTCGGCGCCCTCGCTCTCAAAGCTCTCCGGCAGGCCGGCAAAGATCACGGCCACATCGGCTTCGGCGGCGGCCTCGATCGCGCGCAGGAACTCGGCCTCCTCGCGCTGGTCACGGTCAGACGGGAAGCCTTCGACATACCGCACATGGCGGCCCTTCGCTTTGGCCGCTTCCAGCGCGCTTTCAATCCGGTAGGCATTCACATGGCTTGAACCGCCGCCCTGGTAGCGCGGTTCCGCCGCAAACCCGCCGATATACGCCACTTTGGCGCCGGGGGCCAGCGGCAGCGCGCCGCGGTTTTGCAGCAGCACGGCGCATTCTTCCGCGAGCTGCGCGGCTTTCTCGTGGTCGGCATCAAGGTTGAGCGCCGGGCGCGGGTTTTGGGCCAGGTCGATGTGCCGGAACACAATGTTGAGGATGCGGGTCACGGCTTTGTCAAGCGTCGCCTCGTCAAGGCGGCCCTCCTGCACGGCGGCAACAATCTTCGCATCGTTCACCCCGCCGCTTGACGGCATCTCAAGGTCAAGCCCGGCTTTGAGCGCGGCAACCCGATCCGCAACGGCGCCCCAGTCGGACATAACAAACCCTTCAAAGCCCCATTCACCGCGCAGCACGTCGGTCATCACGGTGCGGTTTTCGCCGACATAGCCGCCGTTGAGCCGGTTGTAGCTGCTCATCACGGTCCAGGGCCGGGCCTGGCGTACCGCGATCTCGAACGGGGTCAGATAGATTTCATGCAGCGTGCGCTCATCCATATCGGAGGAGACGGTCATGCGGCGGTATTCCTGGTTGTTCGCACAGAAATGCTTGATCGATGTGCCGACGCCCTGGCTCTGCACGCCTTCAATAAAGGCGGCTGCCAGCATGCCGGCCAGCGTCGGGTCTTCGGAATAATATTCAAAATTACGGCCGCAGAGCGGGCTGCGCTTGATGTTAACAGCCGGCCCGAGCACAACGCCCAGCCCGACGGCCTGCGCTTCGGCGCCGATGGCCGCGCCCTCGCGGCGCATCAGTTCGGTATCAAAGCTTGCCGCCGTCGCGCAGCCCGCCGGGAAACAGACCGCCCGGATGCTGTCGTTCACCCCGCCGCCCTCTTTCTGGGTGCGCAGGCCGTGCGGGCCGTCCGATACCATCATAGCCGGAACTTCCAGCCGTTCCACCGCCTTGGTGTGCCAAAAATCCGCGCCGGAACACAGCCCGGCCTTTTCCTCCAGGCTCATCCGAGCCACCAGGTCATGAATATTGCGCTGCATGCGCCCGCCTCCTTTTTGCAAACGGTTTTGTCTTTTTTGTATTTTTATGCAAGATTTGCAGTATTTGCTCTGCCGCGGCACACGCGGGCAGATTTTTAATCATTATACACCAAGGCCGGCCGTTTTGAACAGGGTTTTTGTGAATTTTTTCCAAATATTTGCCCTTGCAGGCCACCATTTCCTCCCGATTTTGTTCTCCATCAGCATACAGTTGCTCAGCCAAAAAAGACAGCCGCGCAAAAAAACCTTGTCAAAGCGCGCCAAACGTGGTACGATAAACACCGGCGAAAGACTTTTTATAAAGGAGTTGTTGTTATGGCCATCCAGAATGCTTATCTGGCCGGCGTGTATGCCGGTCTTGCCCAGCGCTATGCCGAGCAGAAGGAATTTTTGCAGGCGGTTGAGGAAGTTCTTGAATCGCTCGAACCCGTCGTGGCGGCCCGCCCCGAAATCGAAAAGAACGGTCTGATCGAACGCATCGTTGAGCCTGAGCGCATCGTGATGTTCCGGGTGCCCTGGGTTGACGACGCCGGCAAGGTGCAGGTCAACCGCGGCTACCGTGTGGAGTTCAACTCCGCCATCGGCCCCTACAAGGGCGGTTTGCGCTTCCATAAGAGCGTCAACCTCTCGGTCATCAAGTTCCTTGGTTTTGAACAGATCTTCAAGAACAGCCTGACCGGCCTGCCGATGGGCGGCGGCAAGGGTGGCAGCGACTTTGACCCCCACGGCAAATCCGACGCCGAAGTCATGCGTTTCTGCCAGAGCTTTATGACCGAACTGTGCCGCCATATCGGCCCCAACACCGACGTTCCCGCCGGTGACATCGGCGTCGGCGGCCGTGAGATCGGCTATATGTACGGCCAGTACAAGCGCATCCGCAATGAATTCACCGGCGTTCTGACCGGCAAAGGCCTGACCTTCGGCGGCAGCCTGGTTCGTACCGAAGCCACCGGCTACGGCCTGTGCTATTTTGCCGATGAAATGCTCAAAGCCAACGGCAAGAGCTTTGCCGGCGCCAAGGTCGTGATCTCGGGTTCCGGCAACGTGGCAATCTATGCCAACCAGAAAGCCAGCCAGCTCGGCGGCAAGGTCATCGCCATGAGCGATTCGAACGGCTACATTGTCGATGAAAACGGCATTGACTACAAGGTCATCAAGGAGATCAAGGAAGTCAAGCGCGCCCGCATCAAGACCTATCTCGATTACGTCCCCACCGCCAAATATGTGGAAGGCAGCCAGGGCATCTGGACCGTCCCGTGCGATATCGCCCTGCCCTGCGCCACCCAGAACGAACTGCCGATTGACGGCGCCAAGGCGCTGGTTGCGAACGGCTGCTATGCCGTGGCTGAGGGCGCAAACATGCCCTCCACCCCGGAAGCCGTCGCCTACCTGCAGGCCAACAATGTCCTGTTTGCCCCCGCCAAGGCTTCGAACGCCGGCGGCGTCGCCACTTCCGGCCTGGAGATGAGCCAGAACTCGCTGCGCCTGTCCTGGACCTTTGACGAGGTAGACGCCCGCCTGAAGGACATCATGAAAAACATCTACGCCAATGCCGCGGCTGCCGCTGAAACTTACGGCATGAAGGGCAACCTTGTCGCCGGCGCGAACATTGCCGGCTTCACCAAGGTGGCCGACGCCATGCTCGCTCAGGGCGTGGTGTAATCCCCCGCTGCATCCCCTTTATCAAAAAACAATCCCCGCAGGGAAAGCTGCTTCCAGCCCCCTGCGGGGATTCTTTTGTTTACGCTTCTTCTTCCTCGGCTTCCCGAACAAATCGCCAAAGTTCGCCGACGGTGGCCAATTCAGCCAGGCGGTCTTCGTCAAATTCCACGCCTGTCGCCTCGCCAAGCTGCCAGGCCAGTTCCACATAATCCTCATGGTCTGCGCCAAGCTCGGCCAGGGTGACGGAAGCGCCAAGGTCCGCCTCATCGCAGCTGAACTGCTCTGCCAAAATCTCCAAAAGTTCCTGTTTCGTCATCGTGTTTTCCCCTTCCGCACGGTTTTCTTTGCTTCATAATAGCCAAGTCAACCGTCCTCGTCAAGGGGCCGCAGTGCCGAACCCGTTAGAAATCCTGACTTGTTTCTTGTGCAATTTCCACAGCAAAGCGCGCAAGCGTCGCATCACCGTTATTTTTGTCCGCTGCGGTCACAGTCCATTCCACCGCGCCGGCCGGTGCGGCATCAAAATCATACCGCCACACGCCATCCTCCATGCGTTGTCCGCGCGCCATCTCAAGCGGCGTGCCGTCCGCCTCCACCAGCACGGAAGGGGGTTCGGCGCCCTCCGGCAGCCGCAGCATAACGCAGGTCTCGCCCGGTGTGGCAACGATTGCTTCCAGCGTGTATCCGTTTTGTTCAACCGGACCCGTCCAGCTGCGGTTGGCCGAAGAATCTGCCGTGAAACTAAATGTCAGGGTACGGTCGCCGCCGGGCAGGTCGTACTGGGTGTACCCGTTTTCTCCCCAGCTGCCGCCCACGCCAAGCGTGAACAGGGTGACCGAAGCTTCATGGGTGCCGGCAATCGGTTCGCGCAGCGGGTAGATCAGTTCAGCCGCAAAGGTCGTTTCGTCCACACGCTGAAACAGCGGGGCGGTGAACGGCGCGCCGGCGTATTCGCCGTCGATCAGCAGCGAAGCGTCGGCCAGTTCGTCCGGGCTTTCCAGCACCCTCTGCTCGGTCGTCACCTGGTCATAACCAGCCAGGCTGCCGTCGGTATCCTCCAGCGTCAGTGCCAACCGCAGGTAGAGCCCGTCACAGTAGATTTCCCGCAGCGTAACGGCCGGGCCTTTGGCTGCAGCATCCGGCTGCGGCGCAGCGGTCGCGGCCGGCACCGCGGCCGGGGCGGCGGCCTCGTCAATTTCCCGCCCCACCAGCTGCGCCTTATCCTGCCTATTGAGCCAGGCAAACACCCCGCCCACAACCGGCAGGCTTTCGGCCAGGGCCGGGGCCACGGCGTTGGTGGTGCCCAACAGCACAAGGCAGGCGGCCGCGGCCGCCCCTGCCCGCCACCAGAGCCGCCGGGGGCGGGGCCGCTTGGCCGGCGCGGCCTTCACCGCACCGAGTACCCGGCTGCGCAGCCGGTCCGCCTCGCCTTCAGTCAGCGGGTCGGCCGGCAGGTCCATTGCCTCCATCTTTTGCCAGAAAGCGTTCTGCTTTTTGTTCATCGGAAATACCCCTCCTCATGCAGGTGGCGGCGCAGCCGGTCGCGCCCGCGGCTGAGCCGGGTGTTCACAGCCTGTTCGGTCAGGCCAAGCGCGGCTGCAATTTCACGGCTGGGCTGCAACAGATAATATTTTCGCATAAAGATCGCATCATCGGGCGGCGGCTGTGCGGCCACCCAGGCAGCTGCCGCCGCGCCGGCCTCCCCGGCCGGGTCTTCGGCCAGCGGGCCGGCTTCGTCCAGGCCGGCAGCAAAGGTTTCATCCAGCGGCAGGGCGTTTTGACGGCGCAGCACCCGCAGGCGGTTCAGCGCCTTATTGCGGGCGGTCACCGCCAGCCAGGCCTTGGGCGGAATCTGGCGGTCAAGCAGGGTACCGGCGTTTTTCCACAGCGCAATGAATGCGTCGGCCATGCACTCCTCAGCCTCCTGCGGCGCGCCGGGCAGCACCCGGCCTGCCGCCGCTTTGACAAACGGGGCGTACCGCCGCATCGCCTCTTCCAGCCCGGTTTCCGGCTCGCGCAGGATCAGCCGCAGCAATTCGGTTTCTTCGGACATGAAGGCTCCTCCTTAGGATAGATTAAAAGCGCTTTCATCTATCATAACACCCGGCCGCCCGCTTTTCTTACACCGGCGGGGATTTTTCTCACGGTTTTTCGCTTTGGGTCCCAAAGTAAAACGCCACCACCATTGTGACCACCGTCATGACGGTGTCGGGCTGGAAGCGGCCATTCAGTGCCAGCACCGCAAATACCCCGATTACCACCAGCGTGACAATTGTTTTAACCTTGCACAGTGCCGCAAGGTTTTTGGCGACCATTTGCCAGATTTCCTGCATTGTATTCCTCCTTGTCATCCGTTGTGCCGGCGCACACCGGCAGCGCTTCACATTTGTGCATGATATGGGCGACAGCCGGGTCGCCGTCTCCCAGCGCGATGTACGGGTCGTAGCAGCTGCGAAGCGTTTCGAGCCCGTAGGGCGGCAGCGCCCGTGCCGCCAGGTAGTGCAGCCCCAGGTCGATCACCTTGGCGCGCAGCAGCCCTTTGACCCCTTCGCGCAGGGCCCGGTCGGTTTTGCGGCTGCGGCCCAGCCGCGCGGCCGCCCAGCCCGCGCCGGCCGTCAGGGCCGGCAGCAGGGCGGTCAGCAGGTCGGCCATCCATTCGGCGTCCGGCATCTTCATTCCTCCCCCTGCACCCAGGCGGCTTTGTAGCGCCCGTCATTAAGCCCGCGCGCGCAGGCCAGCCGGAAGATCGCCTGTGCGTCCCCTTCCGAAACCGGCCCGACCGTCACAGTCTGGCGGGTTGCGGCCGCATCGAGGTACCGCGCGCTGTAAAGCCCCGCTGCCACCAGTCCCCGCGCTTCACAAAGCGTGAAGATTTCCCAGGCGTCGGCATTCGGCAGGTTTTCCATCGTCAGCCGCTGCATGGCGGCCGGCCCGGGCGCCTGGGTATAGATGCCGACAGCGTTCGGCAGCCCGGCATAAGCGGTCGGGTTCAGGCCTCGGCCGGTGGCCGTGGCCCGGGCCTCCAGATGGCAATGGGCAAACGGCGGGTCGGCCAGCGCCGCGTTGCCGGTGTTCCCCATCCGCGCCAGCGCTTCGCCGCTGCACACGGTCTGGCCGGCCGCAACAAGGTTTTCTGCATTGTGGCAGAAATAGAGGTAATTGACGGCGTCGGGGGTCTGCCCTGCGTCGAGCCGCACGCAGATATAATATCCCCATTCCCAGGTCCGGTTCGAATGGTCGGTGACAATCCGCGCCCGGGTCACGGTCCCCCGGATGTCCTTCGGCCGGCCGTCCTGCCAGAACCAGGGCATCCGGATCACTTCGCTGTCCATCCCTTCAATATCCAGCCCGCCGTGCCAGGTTTTTCCGCCGCCGCGTGTGTAGCCGAACCGGCTGTACGGGTAGCGGACACGGTTGCGCCCTGAAAAAAGCATCGCATCTCCTTTCTGTCTGCCCTCACCCGCTCAGGCGGGTCAGGGTGTAGGTCACCTTCATGGTCTGGTCGGCGGTTTTCTGTACCGTTTCCCCGAGGTTGTTGACGGTGGCCAGATAGTTGGGCCGCAGGCTGAGCCCCACGCCGTCTGTGCCGGTGCCGGTATCCTTGCAGTAAAGCTGCAAAATGCTGCGCCCGCGGATATCGTACCGCTTATTATAGGTCGCGCTGCTGCTGAAAGCCTCGTGCCGCAGCAGGCAGTTGCGGGCGGTATCCAGCACAACGCCGTGGTCAGGGCTGCCGTTGCCGGTGTAGCTGTACATACGGCCGCCGTATGCATCGTGCACATACGGCATCTGGTCCCCGTTGCAGGTCACTTCCTCCACATCGCCGGCATCGTCCAGCGCAATTCGGAAATAGCGGTAGGCGCCACCTTCCTGGTTCTGGCTGCGCATGTACAGGTACCCGTTGTAAACATAACCGCCCAGCGGGCAGGCAACCCGCCTGCTCAGCGAAAGGGTCTGCCCGCTGAGCGATCCGGCCAGCCGCCCGGCCAGCGTGACGCCTGTCTGGTTGGTCAGCGGGTATACCGTCTCCGCCTTGGTGTCCAGGTTGACGGCGATCACCTGCAGCGCCGCGTTGGCCGCGCAGGTCGTACCGCCGACATTGGTGATGTAGAGGGTTCGGTCTTCGCCGCGGTAGTTCCATCCCGCAAAGTAGGCCGCCTGGCTGCCGCTTCGCAGCAGCGTGGCGGTGATCGGCACAACCTCCTCGCTATGGGGCGGCTTCTGGCCGCGCGGCCAAAACAGGTCCAGGCTGCGCAGCATGGCCGGGTAGGTTTCCAGGGTCAGCTGCAAGCCTCCGTCCGCAGCCGCGCCGGGGCGGGCCAACCGCACCGTATCAGCCGCCTCGTCCAGTTCCAGCAGCCAGGGGATGTCCTCCGCATTGTCAAGGTAATCCAAAAATGTACGGGACAGCCGCCCGCCGAAGGTATCGCCGGCCGGCAGCTCACAGGCAGCGTTGCTCAGGTTGGTGTCGCCGCTTGCCAGATACCCGCCGCTGCGATGGGTCAGGCAGGCGGCCGCGATCGTCCCGTTCGCCTGTTGGGTGGAAAAATCGTAGACAAAGGTCGCCGTACCCGCCTCCGGGTCAATTGAGCTCTCTACGCTGTTGAAACTGCCCCGCAGCCGGTTTTCGCCTGTGTTGGCCGCGCCATAGGCCCCGCAGCCCACCACCTGGGCTTCGGCCGGCGCAAAGCGGGTTGCGGTTTCGGCAGGCAGCGCCCGGTCATACAGCAGCAGGCCGCCGCAGGCATAGGCCAGCAGGCCGGCTTCGTCGCCCTCCCCCTGCGGGGTCAGCAGGTTGCTGTCGGTATAGATGCCGAGCGGGGTAAAGATTTCCTGCAGCGCGCCGGTGACAAGGTTGTCCTTTTCATAAATTTTGCGCCGGCCGGTGCGGCAGTCTGTCAGTTCAATGCGTGTGTGCCCGCGCAGCCGCGCGGGGCGTGGGATGTTCATGGGCTCGCCTCCTTCTCAAAATCCGGGGCCGCATCGGCCAGGCCGGCCAGGGTCAGGGCCTGCGCCTGCCAGGTTATGGCCGGCAAAAACTCCTGCAGCACAAGGTTTCCGTCCCAGGCGCTGGTCGCCGCCATGCCCTGCCCGGTCACAACGCCGCGCAGCGCCCCGGCCGCCAGCCGCACCGTACCGCCCGCGGCCAGCAGCCGAATTTCCAGCCGGCAGCTCGTGTCGGCTTCAATTTCCGTCAGCGGGTAAAACAGCGCCAGCGTATGCGCCCCGGCTGCCAGCGCCTGCGCCGGGCAGTAGTCGCCGATCAGCAAACCGTTGAGGATATACTGCACGGTCAGGGTCAGCGCTTCGTCTTCCGGCACGGCGGTCAGCAGCAGCTGGGCCAGCAGCAGCGCGCCGGTCGCCTGCACCGTGACAAACCGTACCCCGGCCGCCGTCACCGCGGCGCCGGACGGGGCGGTAACGGCATTGACATTTGTAAAATTATAAAAAATCAGCCGGTTTTCCGCGTTCTGGGTCTGCAGCCGGCGCAGTGTGGCGGCTGCGCGGTCACGCGCCGTGGCAAGCCGCGGGTTTTTGCCCACCCCTTTGAGGGTTTCGGCCCCGCGGAATTTCCAAATCCGGTGGGTCACAATCGTCTCGGCCACAGCCTGGCCGGTCGCGTCGCCGGGTTCAGTCAGGGCCAGCCGGTCGCCGCAGTCGATGGCCGGGTCTCCGGGCAGCGTGACGGTGGCCGGCACATAGCTGACCGTTTGCAGGTATTCGAACACTGCCTCGGCCAGCGCCTGGTTGCGGGTGTCAAGCCCTTTGCCAAACAGCGGCGCATCGGCCATCGTCATGGTCAGGCCGCCGCCCTCGTCGTCACAGGTATACTCGGTGTCGGCTGTCTCCACCACCAGTTTGCTGTATGTGCAGTGATAGTCGGCCACCGCCGCGCTGAGCCGTGCGTCCGGGGCAAGGGTTCGGCAGGGTTCATCCGCAAACCGCCGCGCCACCAGCGCCCCACTGCGGTCCACCGTCACAAACGCCCCCAGCAGCTGTGCCACAGCGCCGGCGCAGTCCCGCCAGGTTGCGCAGCCGTCGTTGGTGTCAAGCTGAAACGTCTCTTCGGCATTCGGCCAGCCGGCCAGGTCCGCCGCCTCCATCCCCAGCGCCAGGCCGCAGTGCTCGGCAATCTGGCTGAGCATCCCAAACGGGGTACCCTGCAGCGCCGGTCCGGCGTACTCCCGGTCCAGCGCAAGGATGTTGTCATACGCATGGATGGAAACCGCCATGCTTGTGCGTTCGGCCTCGGCAACGGTATAGACGCCGAGCGGGACATCCTCCCAGCTGCCGTCGGCAAGCTGAACGCCGTACACCAGCTGCAACTTTGCACCATACAGCACATAGCGGGACAGCGCCGTGCGCAGCTGGAAAGCCGCCTGGCCCAGATAGACGCAGCCGAACTGCAGTTCTTCCCCGGTCACGCACTGGTCGTCCACCGTCACGGAACCGCTCATGAGGTCCGCCGGGCCGAACGTGACGGTTTCGCCGTTTGTCAGTTGCAGCGTGCCGGTCAGCCGTTCGGTGCGCACCGGCCTGGCCATCGCCTGCCGGTACCCTTCGGATACGGGATACATAAAATCCCCCCTTTCTTTGTCGCACGCCAAAAGTTCCAATTTTCTTTGCTAAAATTCCACCAGCTCCACCCCCACTTCCCAGACAGCCTGCCCTTCCCGGGCGGCGCGGAGCTGGGTGGTGCGCGTGCCGGCATACATCTGGGCCGTGCGGGTCTGCCCAAAGAAATACTGTACGGTAAACTGATCGGGCGCCGTCGCGTTGAGGATCGCCGCACAGTCGGCAGTGGAAAGCGCCTTCCACTGCACGCTGATCTTGGCCACCCCGCCGCGCAGCCGCTGCCGCACCAGCATCCCGTCCTCGGTGCGGCCGGTATCGGCGCTGTCCAGATCGTTGAGGGTCACGGTGTAGCTGTGCGGCGCCGGCAGCGCCACGCCGTCCACCTTTAAAATGTCCATGCCTTCACCTCCCGCCGGTGCGCAGGCTGCGCCGCCGCTGGCTCCGGGCAACAACGGTGTCCAGCAGTTCATCACCGATGTAGATATTGATCGGCTGGCCGCTGTCCTCCCCCAGGTAGTTTGCCAGCGTTTCGGCAAAAGCCTGGCGGATTGTATCAAGCGGCGCCTCAATGTTCACCCCCTGTCGCTGGTCGCCCAGAAGCGCCAGGAAGGCCCGGTTCGGCGGGATCACCGCCCCGGCCGCCAGCGCCGGCACCCGCAGCGGCGCGGCAGCCAGCGTCGGGGCCGCGCTGTAGGCCGCCCGGCTGCGCCGGCCTGATGCGCCGCCCGCAGCGGCCGAGGCCCCGCTGAGCCGCCGCAGCGCGGCCAACGCGCTTTCCACCGCGTCCAGAATGCCGCTGATGAAGCCGTTCACAAGCCCTCCCAGCCCGTCCACCGCGCCGCGCACCGTCGCGGTGATCGTCTGCCAGGCCTCAGCCACCGCCGCCTGCATCCGCTGCCACCCGGCCTGCCAGTCTCCCAGCAACACGCCGGTCAGGAAATCCGCCAGCCCGCGCAGCAGTTCAAGCAGTGTTTCAAGCAGTCCCGCCATTACGCCAACCGCCACCCCGACAGCGCCGGCCGCCGTCTCAAACACCTGGGCGAGCAGCGGGCCGAAGCTCGCGGCCGCAAAGTTCAGCAGTGGGGCCAGCGCCTCGTTCCAAAGCGCGAGCAGCAGGTTGATGACCGCCCCGACCGCCTGGGTCAGCGCCCCGAACAAAGGCGAAAGCGCCCCTTCCCACAGCGCACCGATGCCTGCGATCAGGTTTTGCAGCAGCGGCTGCACCGCGCCGGTCCACAGCGTATCCAGAATGCCGATCAGATTCTGCACGCCTTCCCGCACACCGGCCAGCACCGGCGCGCCGTAGTTCTGCCAGGCCGCCTCCACCGCCGCCATCAGCCCCTGCCAAATCTGCAGTGCCAGCGCGAGCGCCGGCTGCAGGACGCCATGCACAAACTGCCCGGCCACCCCCGCCAGCCAGACAAAGACATCGCCAAGCGCAGCAACAGCCGTTGCAACCGCCCCGCCCGCGATCGGCGCAAACGCTGCCGAAAAGCTGTTGACCAGGCCGGGGGCAAACACCCCGCCAAGGTAGCCGAGCAGCGGCGCCAGCGTTCCCTGCCACAGCCGCCCGGCCGCGGCCGAAACCGGCCCCCAGACCGCGAGCGCCGCGGCCTGCATCTGGCCCCAGGCGCTTTGCCAGGCCGCGATTGCCGGCGCGTAGAGCGCGCGCAGCTTCTCCCAAAAGTCCGCCACGGCGATCCGCGCGGCCTCGAGCATTGCCTGCAGGGCGGTCAGGTCGGGCGCATCTGTTGTCTCTTTGCGGGCAGCCCCCGCATTTTTCCCGGCAGAACCAGTGCTTTCCCCCGCCATTCCTGCCGCGGCCGGCGCGGCCAGCCGCTCGATCTCGTCAAAACTTGCAAGGCTGCGCACAGCCCTCGTCGCCTGGCGCGCCGTCGTAGCCGCCGCTTTGCCGATCGCCCTGACCGAAGCCGCCGTGCCGTCGGCATCCCGGCCCGCCTCGGCCAGCCCTTTGCCGGAGAATACCCCCAGCAGCTGCCGGGCCCCGGTGCAGGCGTTTTCAGCCAGGCGTCCCAGGCGCTGCAGCATCCCGCCGGCGCGTCCGCCGGCCGCTGCGGCCGTGTCCAGCGCGCGGGCCATGCCCTGCACCGCCGTTTCCAGCGCCGTCACCGCCCGCACCGGGTCGCTTTCGGCCAGCGCGTCAAACCACAGGTCTCTTGCCATCCGTCCTCCTCTCTGCACCGGTCCGGACCGGCGCGTTCAACCTGGCGAGCAGTTCCTCCCGGGCCGCCCGCTCTTCGGCCGAAAGCGGCGCGCGCAGGTCGATGCGCGCACGGTGGGCGCGGTAGTAGTCAAGTTCCCACCCTTCCAGCTTTTTGCCCCGGCGCAGCTTGTCCCGGATCGCCACCGCCGTCGCAAGCGGCCCTTCCCCAATTGCCGCAAACCATCCCAGAAAGCTCCACCAGTGCAGGTACGGCAGCGCCCGCACCTCACAGCCGGCAGCCCGGTTCACCCCGGCCACAATCCAGTCGGCGTCCCTCTGCCAGTCGATCAGCCGCGGGCCGGGCTTTGCCTGTTCCGCCGTGCCGCCGGCCAGAAAGTCCGCCATCGCTTCGGCCGCCGCCGGCCAGAGCGCGGGCGCCATCCCACCGAAATCGGGGTAGAACAGCGCAAGCGCCACATACCAGCCTTCCTCCCGGTTCGGGGCTTCGGGGCCGGGGGCCGGCTCCAGCCAGGGCAGCAGCCCCAGTATGTCGCGGTAGTCGGTGTGGCAGTCATATGGCCGGCCCGCCACCGTCACGCTGCGCGGCAGTTCCCAGCCGGTCATGCCGGGCCTCCCCCGGGCGCCAGGGCGGCGCGGGCCGCCCTGGCCGCGTCCGCCTTGGCCACCGCCGCGGCGGCCGAAGTCTGCAGCGTGCGCGCGGCTCCCTGCTCCAGCACCGGGGCCAGCGCGTCAAGCAAATTTTGCACAACCGGCCGCCCGTTCGCGCCGAGCCCCGCAAGGTTCACCCCTTCAAGCAGCGCGTCAAAATCGTTCTCCGTCCCGAACACCCGGCCCAGCATCTCCTTGATCTGCCGGTCGTACTCGGCCAGCAGCGCCAGGCTTTTCTCGGTGCGTTCGGCTTCGCCGGCCGCCGCCAGATCGTCCAGCGCACTGCGCAGCGAAGTTCCCATCTCTTCCAGCGTTTCTTTCGCCTCAAAAAAACGGTGGTAGACATTCGGGTCGCCGGGGTTGAACCGCAGCGGCCCCCGTCCGTTCAGGGTGAATGCCTCCACCCCGGTGTCCACAATCAAACTCTGCATCGGTTGCCTCCTTTTGTGTATTTCCCACCCGCCCACCCCATTCGGATCAGCCCGCCGAAGGCGTGAAGGTCTTGCTTTCGATGTTGAAGGTGCCGGCCGTCTTAACGCCGGTATAGTGGATGTTGAAGGGGATCTGATAGCCGGTTGTATCGCCGCCGTAGCTCACGATCTCGACATAGCATTCCTCTTTGACAGCCGGGTAAGCCCCCGCCGAAGCCTCGCCCCAGAGCTTGACTTCGACAATGTCGGTTTTGAGATCGTCAAGCACGAGATCTCCGTCAATAATCTCCTGCAGCTTTTCAAACAGCGGGTCGTCCGCCTCGGCGTAATAGGGCGCCACCTCGCCCTGTTTCTGATAGCTGTCGATGACGATCGAGGTCTGGCCGAGGATGTTCGCCTTTTTTTCGACATTTGCGCTCAGCTCGGGCGCATATTCCTCAAGATCCGCGCCCAGCCGGCAGTAACTGGCCGTCTCCTCTCCAAAGGCCGCATTCAGGTAATGCGCCATGTATTTGCGTTCAATCTTCAAATTTGTCCTCCTTCGTATAATTCGGTGTATTCAGCCCGCAGCGTCACACAGTAGACGGCGGTACCAATATCGCCGGCGGTTTCCAGGCTGCCGGCCAGCGCGGCCAGCGTTTCGCTGCCGGGGTCGGTATTGCCGAAAAGCGGTGCTTTGCCCGCCGCGCTTTCGGCCGCCACCCAGGCGGCAAGGCTGCGCAGCCGCGCGGCGTTCGCCGGGGCGCTGCCCCGCCCGTGCGGCAGTTTCAGCCGCAGCGCAAAGGTTTCGCGCCAGCGCATCCGCCGCCGGCCCAAAAGGTCGGCCCGCAGCGCAACCGGCTGCCGCCCGCCGGGAAACAGGCCGGCCGAAAACGGCTGGGCGGGCAGGTTGTCCACCCAGATCGGCCGGATGCCCGCCAGCGCCGGCGCCTTTTGCAAAAATGCTGCCAACGCCGCCAGCCGGGCATCCTGTTGGGGTTCGGGCATCGGGGTCCCTCCTTTCAGTTTGTCAGGCTGTGCGCGCCGCTGCCGGTGCGGGTCCACCAGCCGCCGGCTTCAAGGTGGCAGGGCGTGCCGGCCAGATACTTCGGGTGGACATACTGCACGCAGCACAGCCCCGGCGTCGTCTCCGGCACAAAAGTCTCCCAGCCGTCCCAGTCAACCTCCGGCCCCACGCCCGCCAGCACCCGGTCGCCGGGGGCGAGGGTGTACGCCTCGCCCCACCGCGCCGCGGCCTGCGGAACAATCAGCAGAAAAGCTTCGGCCTCCTGGCGGCCTGCCTCGGTCGTTGTGCGCCGGCGCCGCAAATCGAAAAACACGCCCTGTAAAACGGTGCGGCTCACCTTCTCGGCCTGCTCTTCCAGATGGTAGAGCGTAACGGTTTGGCGGCACAGCGGGTAGCGCAGCGCAGTTTCAGGCATGCCGCACCCCCCGCTCAATCTGCAAAAAGTCCTCCGCCACCTGGCGGAAAAATCTCTCCCGCAGGTAAAGCGTTGCCGGGCAGAGTTCGGGCGGGGCCGCATAGCTTTCACTCACGCTGCCCACGGCGGCCGAAGCCACGCCGCGGCGCGCATCCTCGCCGTCAAACTCAAACATGGCGTCTGCAATTGCGCAGATTGCATTTTCCTCCGCATTGGGCTGGTCCGGGCGCGGGGTCACGCGGTAAAGCTGCCGCATCCGGGCAAGCTTGCGCTGCGCCCGGGCCGCGTAGCGGGCAAAGTCGGCTTCGGGGATATCCTCGCCGAGATAGGTCCCGGTATAAAAGGCATAATCAGGCAACGGCGCCGCCTCCTTACTGCTTGAAGTAGGCCAGCACCACCTTCGCCTCGTTCGAGAGCACCGCAACATAGAACTCGTCGGCCGTGATCTCGGTGGTGCGGACCTTGGGTTTGCGCTCGGTTTCGACATTGACATCCCGTTTGCGGTAGATGGTCAGCGCCGGCACCTCGTCCTCCACCTCGGGGTCGGTCTCAAGCTTGACGATCGGGCAGGCGTAGCAGTTGACCGCCGTCGCATCGTCCCCCTCGCCGTCCGGGTCGTAGGAGACAACCGGCACCTTCTTCGAAGGCACAACCCGGCATCCCGCAATCATGCCGACCTCACCCGAAAGCATAACCCCGCCCTGGTACTTGTCGGCGCTCAGGAAATCGGCATCCTTGCGCAGGGCGGTCAGCTGCTTGGGGTGGATGAAGAGGACTTTGTCGGTCCCCTGCTCCTCCTCAAACAGGTCGAGCGCGTTGACGATTCCCTCGTAGTCAAGCGCGCCGGCGCTGCCGTTATAGACAAGGCTCGCGCCCTGCAAGGCGTCCATGCAGTCGTTGTCGATCTTGGCCGCGATGGCCAGCGCGAGCTGGGTATTCGCCTCGCCGACCGGGTTGCCGTAGCCCGAAAGCACGGCCTCGTCGGTCAGGCTGACCCCTTTCATCGCCTTTTTGACGGTGGCCTGCCGGGTCGAGGTGGTCATCTTCTCAATCGTGACGGCCTCGCCCTCGGCCACATCGGCCGCGTCGCCGATGTAGCCGTAGGAGGGCACCGTGATCGTATCGCCCGGCACCCCGACAAGGGTGTCGTCCACCTTCGCAAACGGGGCGACCCGCAGCTTTTTCGGGATCTTGGCCGAAACCATGTCCCCCATCACCTCGGGGTCAATCAGGTCGCTGAGCTTGGTAATCGTATCTGCCATAGTTGGCTCCTTTCTGTTTTGTCCTGAAGAAATGAAAAATGAAAAATTATTGCGTTTTTGAACGTGCTCCCCTCATCTCCCCCGCCGCAAACGCTCATACGCCTCGGGGTCGTCCCGCTTGAACGCCAGGCGCTCACGGTAACTCATGCGGGCCAGGGCCTCGGCGTCGGGCAAAACGGCCGCGCTGCCGGTACCGGCCGCGTAGGGCGCAGGGGCCGTATCAGGCTTCTTCTCCATGCTTTTCACCTCCCTTCGCCGCTGCGGGCATATACCGCTCCCGCACGGCGGCCAGATCCGCCTCGGTTTCGTGCGGCAGGCCGAAGTACCAGGCCAGCGCGTACTCCGGCCGCAGCAGCCCGTCGGCGGCCATTTCGCGGTATTCCTGCCAGGTCTGCGCCCGGTCATACAGCACCCCGTCCCCCCAATCCAGGGTCAGCGCCGCCGCGGCGTCATAGGGTTCTGCATCGCACAGGCCATACGCCCGGCCCAGCGCTTCGCACAAAGCCAGCGCCTCCTCCACCGCACACCGCCAGGCTGCCTGGAAATCCCCGATCGTCAGGTTGTATTCGCCTGAGGAGGAACTCACTTCGGTCGCCGTACGTTCGGTTGCATCCACCTCGCTCAGCGTTCCGCGGCGCAGCCCGATCAAACTCTCGCACCCGCGCAGGATGTCCTGCTTGCGCGCAAGAAAACTCGCGTCCCGCAGCGGCGGGCTGTAAACCGTTACGCCAAGGTTCGCCGGGTCGTCGGGCAGGCCGACAAAGAGGTCGTCCCGGTAATCGGCCCGGCCGCCGGGGTCACGCCGTAAAAGATCCTCTGAGGCAAACACCCGCGAAGCGCCGTTTTCAAACTCCCGCCGCAGCTGGTGTTCGGTGCGTCCCAACCGGTGCAAAAGCCCCGCCGCCGGCGCAAAAACGCCAACCGCCTCGGCCCCGCCGTCCACACAGTTGAGCATCGGGGTGCGCAGGCTTGCCAGCCCCACCCCCGGCACGCCGGGCAGCAGCAGGGTCGGGCGCAGGTCGGCCGTGGCCGGCAGCGCGGCCAGCGGCGCTTCCCGCCCGAGCCGCCCGCCCGCAAGCTCAAACAGCCGGGTTTCAATTGTCAGCCCGTCCGCACCGGCGCTGCGCCGTTCAAGCAGCATATAGTGCCGCCCCGCGCCGGACAGCAGCTCCATTGTGCCAACAGCCTGCAGCCTTCCTTCGGCGTCACGGCCAAGCGGCGCGAAACAATCCCGCCGCACCGGTACAAAGGCAAAGCCTTTGCCGGCCGGTACCGGTTTGAGCAGGCATTCCCCGCCAACCAGGGCCGCCTGCATCGCCCGGCCTTTCACCGCGTCCAGCGCGCGCAGGTTGCCGGCCATCCAGCCGGCCTTGGCCCCGCCGGGGGCAAGCCGGCTCTCGTATTCGGCAAAGACAGCGCGGCACAGCTTGCTGACAATCAGCACCGGCAGCCTGTCGGCCGGGTCCTCGCCAGGGAAAGCCCGGCCAAAATACAGGTCGAACCACTCCCGGATCGCCGCCTGCATCTTCGGGCCGGTCACATCCCCGCGGCCGAACGCCTGCTCCAGATAGCTTGTGTAGGGGTTCATAGATCACCTTCCTTTGTCTCCCGCCGCCGCCACAGCCGCTCCACGGCGTAGCGCACAGCGTCGATATGATGGTTGTTCAGGTCGGGGTAGCCGGGCAGCACCTCTCCGCTGCGCGGGTCGCGCGCATACTCATACCCCGTGAATTCAGCCGCCGTGTCGGGGCAGCGCGCCGGGTCAATGACAATCGCATCCAGGCTTTGCAGCCACTTCATGCCCGCGTCCAGGCTGCCCGGCCCCTTGCGGGCCGCACGGCAGGGCAGGCCCAGCGCGCGGTAGTCGGCGCAGCTCTTGGGCTCAGCCGCATCGGCGGTCAGGGTCTCGTCCGGCCCGGCGCAGACGCCGCGGCTTTTGAGCAGGGCGGCGGTTTCCCTGTTCGGGGCGCGGCGGCGGGTCAGCTCGTCAAAGATGTAGAGTGTGCGCCGCGCCGCGTCATACCCGGCCGCATTGTAAGCCCAGGGGTCAGGGTACCAGCCCCAGTCCACGCCGTGGTACCGCCGCTCAAACCCCGCGCAGGCCGCGTCCGCAATCGTTTCCAACCGCAAGTTGGTAAAGACCGCCGCCCCGCAGCCCACAACTTCGCCGAGATACTCGTGCCGGTAGGCAAGTTCGTTCACCTGCCGCAGGTGGTCGGCATCGGCCAGAAAGCGCGGCCCCAGCCAGGCGGCGGGCAGGTCGCGGTAGGTTGTGTGCAGCACTCGTTTGCCGGCCCGCGGTTCAAGCGCGTACCGGTTGACCCAGCTGCGCGGCGTGGCCGGTGGGTTGAAACTTTTAAGCGCAAGCGCAAACGCCCCGCCGCGGAACAGGCTCTGCTCCACGCTGCGCACCTCCTCCGGCCCGTCAAACTGGTCAAGTTCCTCAAACCAGGCCAGCCCGATCGCCCCAAACGGCGCGCGGATACTTTTGAGCTTGCCCGCGTCATCCAACCCGAAAAAGTAGATCTTCTGCCCGGTGGGCAGGTAGGTGCACTCCATCGGGCTGACCGTGCAGCGGAACCTGGCCCCCAGCCCCAGCGCCCCGATCGCCCAAACCACCTGGGCATAGACGCTTGCGCGCAGCGTGCCGCCCACCTTGCGCAGCACAACGGCGTGGCAATCGGGGTGGCGCAGCAGCTGCAAAATCAGCTCGAGCGATAGATAGCTCGATTTCCCGCTGCCGCGCCCGCCCTTGGCCACAACCTCGGCCAGCGCGCCGGCGCGGATTTCCCGGTGCACCGGCCAGAACACCGGCGCAATCAGCTTGCTCAGATGGACTTCGATGCCGTTTTCACCTCCGTTTCCTGCTTATCCTCAATCTCGACAATCACCACCCCCTCCTCGGCGCCGGCGCCATCGCCCATGCCCAGATGCTTGTAGATCAGTTCCAGCGCCCGCAGCTTGTCGCTCGCCTTGATCGGCAGCGCCTCGGTTTGCAGGTCTGCAAACGCGATGTCGGCCAGCTCGTTGAGCACCCGCTGCGGGGTAACTGGTTTACGGCGCAAGGCCTCGCCTCCTTTCCCGCCCGGTTCAACAACCGCTTTCACAACCTTTGGTTGTTGTCCTTGGCAAAAAAATAATAGCATGCCAGCTGCCGAAATTGCAACGAAAACGCAGCGAAATTCTCCCGAAAACTTTCCGCAGCCCTCACCGGCTCTCCTCCTCCTTTCTTTTGCGCGCCGCAGCGCGGCTTTTCCGTACCGTGGCCGGCGCGGGCTGCAGCGTGCGCAGCCCTGCAGTCTGCAGCTGCTCCACCCGGCGCACCACCACGCCGAGCGCGTCGGCCACCTGCTGCAAGCTCTGCCCCTGCACGAACCGGCGCAGCAGCACCTCGCGCTGGCGCTCATCATCCAGCCGGCTGATCGCCCAAACGGTCTGCCGCCGCAGCGAAAGGCAGCGCGCGGCCTGGGCGTCAAGCCGGCGGCGGGCTTCCTCGAGCTCAGCGCCGGCCTGTTCCAGCTGCGGGGTCCTGGCGCCGGGGCCCAGCGCCTCGCGGGCACGGGCTGCTTCGGCGCGCAGCGCTTCCACCTCCTGCGCCAGCAACCGGGCGCGGGCTTTCTCACGGCCATACCGCCCCAACCATCCAATCTTTTCTCGGCTTGTCATTGTTCTCCTCCTTTGCGTATTGGCGTCCCGGTTCTGCCCGGGCTGTGATCTCAGTATACAGTTACAACTATTAGTTGTCAATCCAACAACCTCCGTTTTGAATCCCATAACCCGTACTTCGGCCAGACGCAGATTTTTTGCAAAGCCGGCTTGACATTTTATGCAAAGCTTGCTATACTAAAATCGCAAAGCGAGCTTTGCATCTTTTCAGAAAGGAGAGCCGCTATGTCTGATCCATCCCGGCCTGCGCCGCTGAAGGGGGCTGTGCCGCGTGAAAACTAAAATTCCCGAACTGCGCAAGTCCCGCAAGATGAGCCAGCAGGAACTTGCCGACGCCGTCGGTGTCACCCGCCAGACCATCACAAGCATTGAGGTGGGCAAGTACACGGCCAGCCTTGAACTTGCCTACAAGATCGCCCACTATTTCGGCCTGCCGATCGAACAGGTCTTTGATTTCAGCCATCTGGAGGTGTAACCCATGTTGTTTTCCCGCCTGTTGTCTGCCGGTGCGGCCGACCTGGCCGAGTTCCGCGCCAAGCAGAAGAGCTTGCTGAACCTTCTGTACGTCCTGGCCGCGCTCGGCGTGCTGACCATTGTGTTCGGGCTGTTCGCGGTGCCGCGGATTCTGCCCGAAGGCCGCCGGCTGTATTTCTTCAGCGGCTTTTACTGCGGCGGCGGAGCCGGGCTGACCGCCAGCGCGGCCTGGAACATCCGGCGGCTTCGCCGCACGCTGCGGGACGAAACCGCCCTGCGCCGCGCTTTCACCGAGCAAACCGACGAGCGCAACGCGATGATCACCAACCGCGCCGCCCGCGCGGCCGGCCTCGCGCTCTGCGTCCTGCTCTACGTCGGGGTGTTCTTCGTCGGCCTCTTCGTCCCGGCCCTCTTCCTCTTCTGCCTCGCCGGCGCCCTCGCCTACAGCCTGCTGTTCTTTTTGTTCCGGCTGTACTATAGCAGGAAGTTCTGAATGACGAGAGGTTTCTGCAAGAGTTCAGACTTTAAAATAAACGCCAAAGGAGGTTTCCCATGCTCCATGCCCCTCTTTCCCGTGCGCAATCGCTGCTGGCCGCCGGCGGCATGTGCGCCGTCTCTCTCGTCTTTCTGCTTTTCATCGCCTCGCCGGTGCAGGCCGCGCTCGGCATGACCGGCCTGCTGCTGACCGAACTCGGCCTGCTGGCCCTTGCGCTCGGCGGGGCCAAATGCCTCGGCGAGGATCTGCGCGCGGTCTTTCCGCTCGCCCGGCCCCGGCTGCGGCCGACGGTCGGGGCGGTCGTGCTCTGGCTCGGCGCCTATATGCCGGTTCTAACGGTGGCGGTCGCCATGCAGCTGCTGCTGCCCCAGCACACCGCCGAAGTCAGCACCGGCATCACCGGGCTGATCTCCACCGTACCGCTCTGGCTGCGCTTCCTGATCGTCGCAGTCTCCCCCGCCATCTGTGAGGAAGCCGTCTACCGCGGTTTTATCCTGCATCATCTCGGGGTGCTGCCGCCCTGGGCGCGGGTTCTCCTCTGCGGGGCTTTGTTCGGGGTGTTCCATCTCGATGTCACCCGCTTCGGTTCCACCGCACTGCTCGGCGTCGCGCTGAGCTGGGCGGCCGTCTGCACCGGCAACTTGTTTTACCCGGCGCTGATTCACCTGTGCAACAACAGCGTCTCGGTGCTCGCCACCGTCGCGCTGGAAATGGCCGCCGAAGCCGCGCCCGAAGCTGTCGCCACCGGCGCCGAAGCCGCCGCAGCCGTTACGCCGGCCACCCTCGGTGTCTATTTCCTCCTCTGCGCGCCAAGCCCCTGGCTGCTCTGGGCCGGCACCGCGCTGCTGCAAACCGGCGCACCCCGGCGCCCCGGCCGCGCCAAGCGGGCCTGCCTCTGCCTTGTTTTGACCCTCGCCCTCCTAGCCGCCGGCTTTGCGCTGATCCTCAGCCAGGGCTGAGCGCCCGCCCGAAACACAAAACCGCCGCCCTCCCTATTTCAGGAGGGCGGCGGTTTTGCTCGCTCTATAACATATCTCTTATTCGGCCGTCAGCAGCTTGACCGCGCGGGAAGTGCCAAGCCGGTCAGCCCCGAGGTCAAGGAATTTTTCCATGTCCTCCACCGTCGAGATGCCGCCCGCCGCCTTGATCTTGCAGCGGCCGGCCACATACTTCTCGAACAGCTCGATGTCGTGGAAGGTTGCCCCGGCTGTCGAGAAACCGGTCGAAGTCTTGATGAAGTCGGCGCCGGCCTCGGGCACAATGTCGCACATCTTGATCTTCTCTTCCTCGGTCAGCAGGCAGGTCTCGATGATGACCTTGAGCACCTTGTCCCCAATCGCCTTCTTGACCGCCGCGATGTCCTCACGCACAGCGTCGTACTCTTTGTTCTTCAGCCGGCCGATGTTGATGACCATGTCAACCTCTTCGGCGCCATTCTCAACCGCCGTTTTCGCCTCAAAGCACTTGCTCGCGGTGTCCATCGCGCCAAGCGGGAACCCAACCACGCAGCACACCGGCACCCGGCCGGCCATATACTCGGCCGCCTGGCGCACATAGCAGGTGTTGATGCAGACCGAAGCCGTGTGCCAGCGCATCGCCTCATCGCAAAGCGCCTGCACTTGGGGCCAGGTTGCCTCCGGCTTGAGCAGGGTGTGGTCCACCTTGGCCAGGATCTCTTCTTTTATATAGCGGCTCATTGGAACTCGGCTCCTTTCTTGCAGTTTTTGCACAGGTGTGCCTGACGCAGCCCCACGGCCGAAAGCACCACCGCCGTGATGCCGCAGGCCGTTGCGACAATGCCGCAAATCAGCCCGGCCAGGCGGAGCCCGCCGCCTCTGACTTTGTTGTTCATACGGAACCCTCCTTTGGATCGTTGATCACTTGGATTTTTGGAAGATCAGGATCTTCGAAAACACATAATTGGAAACAACCACAACAACCTGGCTGAACAGTTTGACCAGATTGGCCCAGATGGCCGCCGGCACAAACCCGACCGAAGGCCCAAGCACCGTAACGCCCAAAAACATAATCAGCTGGTCCAGCACCGCCGTGAAGATCCGGCAGCCGACAAACTTCGTGAACTCCTGCAGCGCCGCCGCGCCCTGCGCCTTGCTCTTGAAAACAAAGCTGCGGTTGGTCCAGTAGGCAAACAGGATGCAGATTGCATTGTTAAGCACGTTGCCCAGCCCGGCTGCAAACGCCACGCCGGCCGTCGCCTGCAAGATGTTGAGGATGACAAAGTTGAGCAGCGTGGCCAGCCCGCCAAAAAACAGGTAGGAGATCTGCTCGTAATACTTATGAAAAAGGTCTTTGAGTTTCTGCATGGAAATACCTGTGAATTTTTCTCAAATCCGTCGCGATCGACGGACATGCGCCGACCGCGGCGACGCCGGCAGGGAAATTTTGCCCAAAATTGCGTGCGAGGAACGAAGTGACGCGTGCGCGGCTGCTGCCCCTTGTGATCACTAGAAAAGGGGCCCGCCTGAAGCCAGGCAGGCCCCTTGATAGATCGTTTTGCCGTGAGGGGCGGAAATTATTCCGCGTCGCCCTCGTCCGAAGCCTCTTCAGCCATCGGCTGCTCGCCTTCGCAGGCCTTCATCGACAGGCTGATCCGCTTGCGCTCAAAATCGACATTGATGAGCTTGACCCGCACTTCGTCGCCAACCTTCAGCACATCGCTGACCTTGTTGACCCGCTCGTTGCTGATCTCGCTGATGTGAACCAGACCATCCACGCCGGGCAGAATGCGGACAAACGCGCCGAACTTGGTGATCGAGACCACCGGGGCGACAAACTCGCTGCCGATCGGGTAATCGGTCTTGAGCTGCTCCCAGGGGTTGTCCTCTTCCTTCTTGTAGCCGAGCGAAACCTTCTGGTTCTCGGGGTCGTAGCTCTTGACATACACGTCAATGCTGTCGCCAACCTTGACAACCTCAGAAGGATGCTTGATGTTCTGCCAGCTCAGCTCGCTGATGTGGCACAGGCCATCCACACCGCCGATGTCAACAAAGGCGCCGTAGGAGGTCAGGCTCTTGACAACGCCGGCATAGTGCTTGCCGACTTCAACATTCTGCCAGAACTCTTCACGCTTGACCTTGTTTTCCTCGGCCGTCACCTTGTTGATGCTGCCGACAATCTTGCGGCCGGCGCACTCGGTGATATACAGGCGGACATGCTGGCCGACGAGCTTGGTGTAATCCTCATCGCGGCGCATGGTGGCCTGGCTGCGCGGCACAAAGACCCGCACGCCCTTGACATTCACGACAACGCCGCCCTTGTTGGCTTCCATGACGTCGCCTTCCATGATGGTGCCGTTCTCGCACGCCTCGGAGACGTCCTTCATGCCCTTCTGGGCTTCGAAACGAACGCGGGAGAGGGTGTCAACGCCTTCCTGGTCGTTGGTCTTGACAACCACGAGATCGAGCTCGTCGTCCACTTTGACGAGGTCTTCCATCTTGGCGTTGGGGTCATGCGTCATTTCGTTGAGTTTGACGATGCCGGTGTGCTTGGAGCCGTCGATGCCGACGACGCACTCCGTCGGGCTGACGCTGATGACCTTGGCTTTTACGATCTTACCTGCGAACAGGGGCTTGGCCTCGGATGCCTCGAGCATCTCGGCAAAGCTCATGTCGTCACGGATTTCTTCACTCATACAGTTAAGTACCTCCTCAATTATAGACGAAGGGGTGGAAGCCCCGGCCGTCACGCCCACCGTCTCGGCCCCTTGCAGCCAGGTACGGTCCAGTTCATCAGCTGTCTCGACCGTAATGGCTGTGGTATGCCGGGCGGCGACCTGCAACAGCTTTTGGGTATTGGAGGAATGATGACCGCCAATAACGATCATATGATCGCATCTTTGGCTGAGGTCCTCCGCTTCCTGTTGCCTCGCCCACGTTGCATTACATATTGTATCAAATATTTGGGCATTTGTACACCATTTTTTTAAAGCCGTCTTGCATTTTTCCCACGCCTGCACCTGGAAGGTCGTCTGCGCGACGACAGTTATGGATTCATGTTGCGCAATTTTCGGGCGCAGGGCGGCGAGCTCCTCCTCGCCCGCAAAAACAAGCACCGGCCCGGTTGTATGGCCTACAATTCCCTGTACTTCGGGGTGTTTGGCATCCCCCGCCACCAGCAAAAGCGCACCGTTTTTGCCCGCTTCTTCTGCCAGTTTATGGATTTTTGAAACAAACGGGCAGGTGGCGTCGTGAAACGCCAGGCCGCGTGTGTTGATTTTTTCATAAACCCGCGCCGGCACCCCGTGGCTGCGGATCACAACCTCATAGCCGTCCGGCACATCGTCCAGGTCCTCACAGGTGAGCGCCCCTTTCTCGGCCAGATCCGCCACCACCTGGGGGTTATGGATCAGCGGCCCCAGCGTCGCCACCTTGCGACCCTCGGCCAGCAGCTGGTAGGTTAGTTTGACCGCGCGGTCCACCCCAAAGCAGAAGCCGGCGGTTTTGGCAAGCAGAACTCTCATGGCAGGGTACCTCTTATGCTTCGTCTGCCTCCGGGCGGGCGGCCGGGGTTTCGCCGGCCGTCAGCGCAGGGCGGAATGTGTGCGCCGCATACAGCGCTTCCAGTTCTTCAGTCAGCTGTTTGCGCAGCCCCCGCACGGCGCGGGCCTGTTTGCGCATATCGTCGCCGGCGGCGGTCACCTCGGCCACCGGGATCTCTTCACCAAAGCAGATGCGCATGCGGCAGAACAGGTGCATGCGCTGGTCCGGCGTATCATAAATGATGCGGCAGGGCAGCAGGTTGGCCCCCGCTTGCCCGGCGATGACAAACGCCCCGCTCTTGAGCTTGCCGAGCTTGCCGTCCTTGCTTCGGGTGCCTTCGGGGAAAATCAGCACGCTGGTGCCCGCCTTGCATTCGGCAATCACCCGGTTCACCGTCTCGGTGTCGCCGGCGCCGCGGTCAATGGGCACCGCGCCCAGGCATCCCAAAAACCAGCCGATCACCGGGTTCTGGAACAGCTCCTTCTTCGCCAGGATCCGGTAGCGGTGAAAATCAAAGATCATGCCGAGCACAAACACCGGGTCAAGGTCCGAAATATGGTTCGGGGCCAGCACAACCGGCCGGTCGCGGGGCACACGATCCAGCCCGATCACCTCAATGCGCCACAAAATGTGGATGAGCACCCAGACAATGGGCAGGATAATGTAGTAAAGAATCATAACAGCCACCGTTTCCCGGGCCGGTCCGGCCCGCCTTTCTTACATCCTAGTTCTATGGCGCCCCATGCGCCCTCCATGCTGCGATTGTGGGGCAGATATGAAACCGGCCCCTGCGATTGCGTTTTTTCGCGCGTGCCGCCAGGCACGCGATCCGCCGCAATTCCTACTTTTTCTTTCCGGTGCGTTCCTCCACCGTCCGCTTCAGCAATTCGTAGCTCTCCTCAATCCCGATCTCGCTGGTATCGAGCAGAATCGCGTCCTCGGCCTGGCGCAGCGGGGCGACGGCGCGGTGGGTGTCCTGGTCGTCACGCCGGCGGATATCGGCAAGCACCGTCTCATAGTCGGCCGCCTCGCCCTTGTCGCAAAGCTCTTTGTACCGCCGGTCGGCGCGCGCCTCTGCGCTCGCCGTCAAAAAGATCTTGACCGTCGCGTTCGGCAGCACCACGGTGCCAATGTCCCGCCCATCCATCAGCACGTTCTGGCGTTCCGCCAATTCGCGCTGGGTGTTGAGCAAAAAGTCCCGCACCGCCGGGTGGGCCGATACGTCCGAGGCCGCCATACCGACAGCTTCGGCCCGCACGGCGGCCGAAACGTCCTCCCCGTTGAGCAGCACCTGCTGCGCGCCGGACCCGGCCCGGATATCCAGGCGGATACCGGGCAGCAGCGCCGTCACCGCCGCCGCATCCTTGGTATCGGCGCCGGCCCGCAGTGCGTACAGCCCGATTGCGCGGTACATCGCGCCGGTATCCACATACACATACCCCAGCTCGGCCGCCAGCCTCTTGGCCAGGCTTGATTTGCCTGCGCCTGAAGGCCCGTCAATCGCGATCGAAATCATCGTCATCTCTCCTTACTCTGTCTCCATACAGCCGCGCGCCGCCGCCTGCGCCGTGGCCCAGGCAATCTGCAGGTTATACCCGCCGGTACGCGCATCGACATCCAGGATTTCCCCGGCAAAATACAGCCCCGGGCAAAGCCTGCTCTGCATCGTTTTGGGGTTCACCTCCCGCACGTCCACCCCGCCGGCCGTGATGACCGCGTGGTCCAGGTCGCCAAGCGCCCGGATCGGCACCGCCCAGTGCTTGCAGACCCGCACAAGGTCAAGTTTTTGATCCCGGGTCAGCTGGGCGGCTTTGAGCCCCGGCGCCACGCCCCACCGCGCCGCCGCAACCGGCCGCATGGAATGGGGCAGCAGCTTGTCCAGCAGCGCCGTCGCCGCCTTGCCGCCAAGCGCCGCCACATCCCGGGTCAGCCGGTCGTAGAGCGCTTTCTCATCCAGCGCCGGTTTCAGGTCAAACTCACAGACATAGCGGTGGGCGCCCAGGTCGTCGATGTAGCTTGAGGCCGACAGCACCAGCGGCCCCGACAGCCCAAAGTGGGTGAAGAGCGCCTCCCCCTGCTCTGTAAAAATCGGCTTGCCGTCGCGCAGCAGGGTCAGCGTGACGTTGCGCAGCGAAAGCCCCATCATCCTGCGGCAGTCGCCGTCGTCCGAAACAAGGCTGCACAGGCTCGGCTGGGTCGGCAGGATTGTGTGCCCCGCCTGCCGGGCCAGCGCGTAACCGCTGCCGTCCGAACCGGTGGCCGGGTAGCTGCGCCCACCAGTTGCCAGCAGGACCCGCCGCGCGCCGAACCGCCGCCCGTTTGCCTCCACACCGGTACAGCGGCCTTCCTCCATCACAAGGCCGGTCGCCTCGGCCTGCACCACCCTGGCCCCCGCCGCATACTGCCGCAGCGCAGCCAGCACGTCGGCCGCGCGGTCGCTCTGCGGGAACACCCGCCGCCCGCGCTCGGTCTTCAGCGGTACGCCAAGGGTTTCAAACAGTTCCTTTGCCGCCGAAGGCGGGAACGCACACAGGCTTGAATATAAAAACTTGCTGTTGCGGCGCACATAGCGCAAAAACTCCCGCACATCGCAGTCGTTGGTCAGGTTGCAGCGGCCTTTGCCGGTAATCAGGAGCTTCTGCCCGGTGCCCTTGGGGTTGTGTTCCAGCACCGTGACCGTACCGCCGCGCCGCACGGCAGCGCCTGCCGCCATGAGCCCGGCCGCACCGCCGCCGACAACCAGCAGGTCGGGTGCGCCGGTTTCATTCTTCGGCATGCCCCCCGCCTCCTTTCCCGGACGTCCCAAAGGTGCCGGCCAGCGCACCGAAGCTCACAAGCAGGAGCAGCGGGTGCACGGTGGCCAGGTACATCGTTGAAGTGCCAATGCCAAAGCTGGATACCTCAACAAAGGCGATCATGCCGCAGCGCAGCGCAGCCATGAAAAGCAGCGCCGCCAGCAGCAGCCAGCCCCCAAGCCCGGCCGCCCAGCCGCGGCGCACGCCGCCGCGGGCGATCAGCAGCCGCAGCATCCGCACGGCGGCCAGCACAAAGGCGACGGGCAGCGCAAACGCCCAGACCCACCGCACCGCGCCCAGCACGCCGAACACAAGCTTTTGCTGCGGGCTGTAATAGGGGGTATCCCGCCCGGCCTCGGCCGCACCGTTGAACCCGCAGTGCAGATACCCCGACCAGGCTGCGAAGTCCTCCTCGGTGCCGATCGAGCGCAGGCTCTCATACGGCGCGCAGTCCTGGAAGGTCAGCACCCAGCCAAGGCTGCGCAGGGCTTCCCGCAGCGTCGGCAGCACATACCGCGCGCGGATCGGCTGGGTAGTGCCGCTGCGCGCCCCGGAATCCCCGGGCCTGGTCGGCAGCGTACCGTCGTCACAGGCCGCGTTGACCGCGCTGGCCACCTCGGCCCAGTAGGCCTCGGCCCCGGCGGCCGAATCATAAATCCCTTCAAATTGGGCCGCACGGCGGATTGCCCAGTAAAAGCTTCCGGCGCGGTAGTCCTCCAGCTCAGGGTCTCGGAAATCGTTGATCATCTGGGGGTCTTCCTCCAGCCAGTAGGCCAGCGGCTGCAGCGCTGGCACCGCGTCATACAGCTTTTGGCGCGCATCGGCCGGCACGCTCAGCATCCCCTCGTCGCTGTCGGTCGCCACCCGGCTCATCGCGCCCATCGCGTCGGCAAATGCACCGGAAGAAAAATCCGACAGCGTATACACCCCGTAGTGGGTATAGTTGAGCAGGCAAAAAACATGGATTCCCACCGCCAGCATCAGGTAAGGCACAGCCTGCCCGGCCAGAGCCCCCCAGCGCCGCCGGCGCGCAAGCCGCACAGCCAGCACGGCGCTCGCCCCCAGCGCAAACGGCAGCAGGAACAGGCCGGCGTCCTCCCGGCTCAGGTAGCCGGCCGCCAGCCCCGCGCCGGCCAGCACGGCCCAGCCGGCCAGCTTCGGCTTGCGCGCGGGGTCCCACCCGGCACGCAGCAGCGCCCCGGCAAACCCGGCAAAGCAGAGCAGGCAAAGCGCCGGGAAGATATTGTCCCTGTACACCCGCAGCGTATATGCCGCCCAGGAAGACGGCAAAAAGCACAGCGCCGCATACAGCCCCAGCGTGCAGAGCCGGGCCGCATCTTCGCCGCGCTTTTCCCACAGCGGCCGCAGCGCAAACGCCGCAGCCAGCGCCGCGGCACACCAAAGCGCCACGCCCCCCAACAAATACGGGATGCGCAGCGCATGCAGCAACGCAAGCCAAACCGGAAAGAACATCGATTTGGACAGCGTCAGGTAATCATATTCCCCCAGCCACTGCCCCGCGCTGATCGCATTCGCGGCGCGGAACATCAGCTCATCATCCAGCGGGGCGCCCCCCACCCAGGTGTACGCCTGTTGGAACCCTGTCACAAACAGGCGCAGCGCGGTCAGCACCGCCACAGCAGCCCAAAATGTCCGGCGCGGCAGGCTCAGTTTCTTGTGCGGCAGGGTCATGGCGGGAATCCTTTCTTGGTTGGTAAGGGCTTCTTGTTTGGGCGCAGGGGCCGCACGGCGTTTCACCGCTCCATCAGGCGGCGGCCCTGCGGCACAGGCTTTGCCGGCAAGCCGTCCTCCTCACACAGCGCGGCCATCACGCGGTGCAGCGCGGCCACCAGCGCAATCGCCTCAACCAGCCGGCCCCAGGGCATCGCCGTCCCGCGCCGTCCGCCCAGCAGCACGAACAGCCACGGCAGCCCATAGGAAATCACATTAATCAGGCAGATCGTCATCGCGGCCAGGTCCACCGGCCGCAGCGCCCGGCGGCAGAAGATGGCCACCGCCGGCAGCAGCAGGATGATGTAATCATGGTTCTGCTTGTAAAACCACAGCACCGAAACAACGGCCGCCAGCGCGAACCAGGCCAGCCAGTCCTGCCACAGGCCGCGGCGGCGGAGCAGCGCCGCGCCCGCCGCAAACACCGCCATGCCGGCCACAATATCCAGCCCCAGCACCAGCCAGGTCGGCGCGCCGAAGCCAAGCAAAAAGTTGAAGAGCCCAAAGTAGGAGGATGTGTACCCCAGCCCCTGGTTCAGCATATCCCACAGCATGGTCAGCGGGGCGGTGCCGGTAGCCAGCGACGCGGCGCCCCATGCCCCCAGCACCAGCGCCCCGGCCACCGCAATCGGCTGCCAGCGCCGCCGGCAGAACAAAGGCAGGAAAAAGACAAACGCGATCTGCGGCTTGCACATCGCAAAGGCCAGCAGCACGCCGGCCAGCACCGGGTGCCGGTCCAAACAGCAGAGCACCAGCACCAGGCAGCAGCAGACAATACCGCTCTGGTTGCCGAACAGCACCGCGTTGGCCCACATGCTCGGCGCCAGCACCAGCGCCCCGGCCAGCGCGGCCACGGCAGGGTCGTCGCAATGGCCGCTGCGCAGCAGATACCCGCGCAGCCCCCAGGCCGCCGCCAGCGCAAACAGCAGGTCCAATGCCAAAATCCAAACCCGAACCGCCGCAAACGGCAAAAAGCCCGGGTTCATCAGGTTCCCCAGCACATACGCCCAGGGCACCGTGCCGCCCGTTGCCGCATCCACCGCGCCCACCGCCGGCAGCGCCGGCGTCTCGCCGCGCATCACGGCGAACGGGTCCAGCCCGTGCAGCACATAGGCGCATTCCTGCCAGCGCAGCCGCGTATCCCACAGGTACAGCCCGTCCAGCACCAGGTAGCGCCCCAGGTTGCCCAGCATCACGGCCAAAAACGCCAGCACCAGGCAAAACCTGGCCCGACGGCTGTGCAGCGCTTTCATTGTCTCCCCCCTCACGGCCCGCAGCACGCCGGCTTATTTTTGGATCTTCTCAATCCCTTCAATCAGGTATTTCTGGCGCTTGAACACCAGGTCCACAAGCAGGGAAAGGTACTTGACCACAATCGCCAGCACCGCAAACACCCCCGCAAACCCCAGCGTCAGCACAAACATCGTTGTTGTCCAGCCCTGGATCGGGTGCCCGGTTGCAAACACAAGCAGGGTATATGCCAGCTCTGCCAGCGCCACCAGCATCATCGCCACGGCCACGCCGGCGCTCAGCCGGTAACCGGCGTCGGTATACAGCGCCAGGCTGTCCACCGCCAGCCGGAACCGCCCGGCCGCCCGGTCGGTCAGCCTGCCGTCAAACTCCAGGTCTGCCATCGCAAGGCCGCTTGCCGCATAAGCCGCCTTGCGGTAAGGCAGGTGCGGGCTGGAGGCATGCACCCGGTTGATCGCCCGGCGGCTGACCAGCCGGAACGCATCGGTGCGCAGCCGCCCCGCCCCGTGGGAGTTTGCGTTGAAAATTTTGTAGAACAGCACGCTCGAACCGCGGGTGCGGGTCGGGCAGACCGATACAATGTCGTTGCCTTTTTGCGCCGTTTCATACGCGCGGAAGATCAGCGCCGGGTCGTAGGGCATTTCGGTTGAATCAAATTCATACACATAATCGCCGATCGCAGCGTCCAGCCCGGCGTTCATGCCGGCTTCCAGCCCCTGGCGCAGCCCCATGTGCAGGATGGTCAGCGGCTTGGGGCAGTCTGCGGCCCAGCTGCGCAGCGCCGCCACCACCCCGGCCGGGGCGGCGTCGTCCACCGCGACAATCTCATACTGGGCAAAATGCGCCTCAAGCTCCGCGGCCAGCTTGCCGAAAAAGCCAAGCGCGCCTTCGGCGTTCTCGCGGCCGGGGCGCAGGTAAACCACCGCCGAAACAAAATTCTTCTCCTTGCTCAGCGTCTGCTTCAGCTCCGCCTCGTTCATAGCTCCAGTACCTCGTCAATGTCATAGACCGTGTTGATTTTGCCCGAAAGCACGCTGACCAGCGTCGGCTCCTGGCACATCACCCGCACCACGGTCGGGCGGGAATCATCAATTTCGCTCGCCTTCAAAATCGGCTTCATGCTGAACAAACTGCCGACATACCGGAACTCATATTCCGGCAGCAGATACTTGCGTGCCAGCTGGCTCATATACGGCCAGGCCGAAGCCGGCTTGGCCGGGCAGTCGTTGCAGTTGTACAGGTTGCCCGGCGCGCAGCGGCCGCCGCTCTCCTTCTGGCAGGGGAAGGTTGCCACCGCGTCGTAGCTTGTCTCATGCGGGGTAAAGGTTACGCTGGTCAGGCTGTGCAGCCCTGTCTGCCCAAACGGCATCAGGCTGAAAAACGGCCCGTCCATCACCGTAATACCGACATTGCGCAGGCTCTCGCCAACCTCGCACAGGATCATCTCGCACTTTTCGTATTTGATCTTAAACGGCGGCAGCCCCAGCATCGCGTGAATGTCATTGACGCCTGCATAGGTCGCATTGAGCAGGAACGGCGCCTCGGCCGTCACATCGCCGGCCGTCACCCGCCAGGCCCCGCCCGCCTTCTCAATCCGGGAAGGCTTGTGGCTGTACAGGATCGTCACGCCCGGCAGCTTGGCCAGCTCTTCCAAGAACCAGCGCTTGAGCACCTGGGCGTCGTAGGTGTATTCGGTCGTTAAAAAAGCGCCGTCGCAGACGCCGGGGTTGAAATATTTTGAGGGCGCCACATCGTCGCAGCGGATCTTGGCCGCCGCGCAAAACCGTCGGAAGGCCGCCGCGTCGGTCCAGGAAAAATGCGCGCTCGTCGCATACACCTGGTCGAAGTCGGTGCGCAGGCAGAACGAAAAATCCTTGCAGAACCGTTCAAAGTAATGCGCGCTCTTGATGGCCGTGGAATAGGACCGCGGGTAATGGTACCCCATATGCACCCGCGCCTGGTTGATATAGGTAGCCCGCATGAAGGGCCCGGGGTCGCGCTCAAGCACCAGCACCCGCTGGCCGGCCATGCCGCAGCGCCGCGCCGCATACAGCCCGTACAGCCCCGCACCCACTATGATTTTGTCAAAGGTCTGCGCCCTGCTCACGCCGCCGCCCCTTTCCTTAGATAGAGTCTGTAACGAAGAAACTCTCAACTCTTCAACAAGCCGTTTCTCAAATATCCCGCTGCCCTATTCCGGGTCATACTTTCCCCGCGCCGCTTCCAGCAGCACCCGCATCAGTTCGCTGTTGCCTTTCATGCCGCTGATCTTGGTCGGGGTGCGGCCGCTTGCAGGGTAGGCGCGGGTCACCGGCACCTCGCAGGTTTTCAGCCCCAGCCGGCTGGCCCGGATGCTCAGATACGCCAGCAGTTCATACCCCATAAAAATCGGCCGCAGCGGCTGCACCGCCGGGTGGGTCAGGTATTCGCGGCTGTAGGCGCGGTAAGCGTTGGTCGTATCGGTATACCAGTGGCCGGCCGCCGCGCTGATGATCGGCGCGTGCACCAGCCGCACGGCCAGCCAGCGGGCCAGCGGGGTGTGGATCGCCCTGCCTCCCTTGACAAACCGGCTGCCCTGCACAAAGTCGTACCCCTCGCGCAGCTTTTCAATAAAACGGGGCACATCCTCAATCGAATCCTTGTTGTTGCCGTCGATGGTCAACACGCCTTTGTAGCCGCGGCCAAGCGCAAAGTGCAGCCCCATCCGCAGCTGGGCCCCCTGTTTGCCGGCGCTTTCCTTGATAAGCAGCGTATTGACGCCGTACAGTTTGAGGGTCTCGGGTTTCATGCTGCCGTCGGTTGAACCGCCGTCACACAGGATGATATCCACCAGCCTGTCCACCGCAGCTTTCTGGGCGCGACCCAGCTCAGTCAAAATCCGCGCGCCTTCGTTGATCACAGGAATCAGCAGGCAGTAGTCGCTGCGTCGGGGCGCAAATTCAGCGATCGTGTACCGCACGTCAAAATTCTGGTTGTTTCGGCTCATGCAAACACCTCCGCAATCCGCTGCATCGCGCTCAGCACAGGCGCATCGGTCTCGCCGGCGCTCATCTCGATCGAGACAAACCCGCGGTACCCTGCCGCGCCGAGCATCAGCGCCAGTTCTTCCTGCTCCGGCCTGGGCTGGATCGGCGCAAGCCCCGGTTCGCTGATATGCACGTGGCTGACCCAGGAAAGGTCGGCCGCAAAGTCACGCAGCCGTTCGCCGTTGTCCAGAATGGCGCCCAGATCCAGGTTGACGGCCAGGCCGGGGTTGCCAAGCTTTTTAACCAGAGCAAACACCTCGGCCGTCGTGTTCAGATAATTCGTATACCGCGGGCTGTTCGCCTCCAGCGCGAGCCGCACGCCGTACCGCATTGCAAGCCGGCCGGCTTTGTCAAAAAAGGCTTCGGCTGCGGCCGGGTCGGCCCCTTCGGGCCGGCGGCGGTTTTTCGGGCAGCCGAACACAAGGCTCGGGCAGTGCAGCGCATGGGCAAAGGCGAAGGCCTCCTCGGTGTAGGCAAGCAGCGCCTCGGCCTCCTCCGGCACAAAGATATTGCCGGTCTGGCCGTACCAGATGCTCTGCATGCTCGGCACCGCCAGGCCGTATTTTTGGTGCAGGTAGCCGCCAAACAGCACGGCCGCACTGAGGTTGTCATACGGCGGCGCCGGAAAGATGCGGGTCGGCGCAATCTCCACCCCGGCAAAACCGGCCGCCTGCAGCGCAGCATAGACAGCCTCGTCGTATTCCTTGGGCCAGCCAATGTTGCTGGCCGAAAGCAAAAACGGCATCGTCAGCCTCCTTATGTCGGCCTGTCAGTCCCGCCAGGCATGCATGAACCGCACAATCTCGTCAAGTTCCTGCCCGGCCGTGCAAAGGTAGCCCCCCTGCCCGCCCAGCAGCTCAGCGTGCCGGCTGCGCAGATCATAGTCAAACGGCGGGGCAGGCAGTATGTTTTCCCAGTCGTCCCGGCCGGTCACGGCGGTATATACCTTGGCCGCCGCAACCGGTTCGGGCGCCAGATTCAGCAGCTTCAGCCCGGCCGCCCGTGCGCGGGTAAGGTCCGTCCAAAGCCGGGCCAGCGGGTAAAACTGGTAGCGGCTGCGAGAATCGGTAAAGGCGAGCGCGTTCCAATCGTTGCCTGCAAAAAAGCCGCGCAGCGCAGCCGCATCCACCCGGCCGTTCTGCTTGTAAAAGCCGTTGTCAGCCAGGGTGTAACCCTCCCGCACAAGCGGGCTTTTGGCCGCCAGCTCCTGGTATTTATCGGGTTTGAGCATGGACGGGGCAATCGTATGCAGGTCATACAGGAAGTTTTTGCGCAGCCCGCGGCCATACAGCGCCGGCAGCCGCACAATCAGCGCATCCGGAAAATCTTCCCGCACCCAGCGCTCAAGCTGCAGCCGGTTGCGGCCATAGGCGGAAAGGCCCGGCCCCTCGGGGTCATCCTCCTCAGTCTTGCCGCGGCTGTCGGCATAAACCGCAATCGAAGAAATCAGCGCAACGGCTTTCGGCGCAATGCGGCGCAGGTTTTCCCGCGCGCCGCGCATAACGGCAAGGTCGGCTTCCGGGTCGGCATTGGCCAAAAACATCGCCGCCGGTACCCCGGCATAGACGCACAAGTCCGGTTCGCTGCCAAACTGCGCCGCGATGTCGGTGGAATGGCAGGCCGCCGCAAAGGGATGCGCCGCCATAAGGTTCCCCCCGACAAAGCCTGTCGATCCCACCAAAAGATCACGCATCACCGTCGCCCTCTTTCCTTTCCCGCCCTCAGCGGGCAGATAATTGTACACATGTATATCTTATTATACCGGTTTTCCCATCAAAAAGCAATGCCCGCCATACAAGGCGAGCGCACATCTTTTCCCGTTCCATCGCAGCCCTTCCAACAGCCTTAAGCATCGCGCTCACCAGCCGGTTCTCTGCGTTCCGCAGCCTATTGATTTCGCAATCCCGCAAAAAATCGGTTGATCTTGCCATACATATACGGTACATTGGTTTTACCGCTGCCACGGCCTTACTCAATACAAGCAGCGGCAAAGGGAACCACGGCGCAAAACCAGTTTATCGAAACGGCACCGCTGTCCCCGTCCGGCCTGATGAAAGAGCGCACCGAAACACAGACAGAGAAAATTTCTATATCGAATGGCCAACCGCATACAATCGACATGACATATAGGGAGAATAAAAGATGAAACTTGGTTTTTCCGAAACCGATATCACACCCAAAACGCCAGTGATTATGGTTGGATTCAACTGCGCGGACAACGTTTCCAGAGGCGTACGTGACAGTTTGCTCGCGCAAGTCTCTGTTTGGGAAAATAATGAAACCTGCTGCTTGGTGACCATCGATAATATCGGCTTCAATAAAAGTGAAGCCAATCTGCTTCGGGACCGGATTGGCACCATGATAGGCGTATCCAGAGAAAAGGTCATGTTATCATTTTCCCACACGCATGCAGCTGTTCATGTGACCGCAGAAAAAGAATATTATGATGCACTTTGCCAAAAGATCTGCCTGGCTGCCAAAAAGGCAAAAGCATCAATGGCAGAAGTATCGGTTGGATGGGATTGTGTTGAAGCGGATATTGGCAATAACCGTCGAGAATTTTCCGAAACAGTTGACCGCAGGGTTGGGGTCCTGAAAGTCAGCTCCCGCAATACGAAAGATGTAAAATTGATTATCTTGCGCCTTACCGCACACTGTAATGTCTTGAAAAAAGACAATTATCTGATCTCTGCAGACTATTTTGGTGCTGTTCGAAAAGTTTTACGCGAAAAGTATCTTTGCCCCATCATGATCGCCGTACCGGGCCGCCTGGGTCAGCTTTTGAGCCTCGGCCTCCAACAATTCGTTGAG
>NBJMR02800__coassemble_1286_pt1 | contig 130472 bp, 108 predicted proteins | sample NBJMR02800__metabat2_low_PE_045 | metagenome-assembled genome bin NBJMR02800 | reverse complement strand
CGTCAGATTGAGTTCCTTCTCCGCCAGGTATTTTTCGATATATTCATCCTGAATCGGAGATTTTCTTTGATTTACCATATCAACTTTGGACGGAACTATATCAACCGCAAATACTTTTTCATGCTGCGCAAGAAGCACCGAAATAGAAAGTCCTACGTAGCCTGTTCCGGCAACCGCAATCGTACATTTTTTCTTCATAACTCTTCCTCCCAAAATTAGTCCATCAACTCTATATGAACTTTTCCCGGTTCCGAGAAAAGACGAACCTTAAGTCTACTTATTCAGGTAAGTCGTCGGGGGCCATAGCCAGTTCTCACCTTCACTGCTCATGAAACCAACTTTGATTTCATCAACACTAAAGGCAAACACGACAAATAGCCTGTCGGGGACCCTTCATAGGACTCCCACGGCAGGCTTGACTGACCTCCTTCTTATTCAATTTCTGTCCTTACATTTTGGGTAAATGATGATAGAACAGCACCGTTAAACCTCTATCAAGGTTTGACTGACCGTTACTCACCCGTTCGAACAGAAATTGAGATCAATCAGTCAAGCCGCCAAAACCCTTGATTTATCAGGCTTTTTTCCGGTTGTCTCTATTATTTCACAAGCCCCGTGTATTGTCACTACAACCCGTTTTCCGAATAGCTTTGGAATCCAGCACATGGCTGCCGGGCCCTCCGCGTGGATGTGCACGACATCGTATCGGCCAAAGGCAGACGCCAACGCGGCGAAGAAACTGGACGATACGGCTGCAAGCCCTTTCCCATTTATCGTTGGGACCGTTTTGAGCTTTACTCCTTCGTATTCGTGTAATTTTGCGCCGTCAAATTCTTTCCCACTCACATGATGACCGCCCCGGTTATAACAGGTCACCTGATGGCCTAACTTCACCATTCGAGTGCTGAGTTCTTCGACCACAACTTCGACTCCCCCTTCCCGGCCAAATCTTTTCTGGCCGAACATGCAGGCCCTCAGCTTCTTCTCATTATTGCCCATCTTTGCCCCGCTCCCTACCAGGTTTTCTCTTCCGCAATTTCATTCCCAAATGAGTTTTATCTTCACTGCTCATGAAACCAGTTTTGATTTCATCAGCGCTAAAGACAAGCACGACAACAAGCCCATACCCGACACTCTCACACCTGGCACAGGCTTGCTCCAAACTTCCCATTCAAATTTTCATGCTCCTATGATTGGGTCAAATAGAGCAGCCAAGAAGCCATTCTTTCTTCGGCTTTTGACGTCTCCTGATCCCTCTCTGCATGATTTATTCGAATTGAGATTTGGGTCAAGCCGCCAAAAGCCTTGATTTTACGCGTTTTTTCTTGGTTGTCCCTATTATATCTTTATCACCGAACATGCAGGCCCTCAGCTTCTTCTCATTATTGCCCATCTTTGCCCCGCTCCCTACCAGGTTTTCTCTTCCGCAATTTCATTCCCGTATGAGTTTTTTCTTTGCTGCTGATGATCCCCTTCTCGCTTTCATCAGCAGTTGTTCTTTTGATATGGCCATCTGCTATGCATAGCGCCTTGTGATCGACACAGCGTTCACTGCCGGTAGGCAAAGCAGCATTGGTTCCACCGCGCGGTTTTGCACAGTTTACCACCGTGCGTCGTACGCTTTGCCCCCCTTGCTGTGAATATCCATACACTGCATCTCCCGTAAGTCCCGGTTTTGCATGACCGCTTATAGCTCGATAAAGTCGATTCCTGTCAAAATAGACTGAATCAAGTTTATTATAATATAATAAAACCAGGAAATCAACACATTTAGCTAAACTCGGTATGTGTTATCGTATAATCCTGTTTTGCTCTCTGTTTTCGCTAGCTTCCAGTTCTATCGTGAATATTTATTCGGTGTATTCGCTTTATATGCATATGACTTGCTCTTTTCACAAGTTGGATACTCAAATTTTACCAACCCCAACTTTTCGCGCCCGGTTGGTATCGCTTTTTCCATGCCCTCGCGCATTTCTTCTGCCTTTTCATGCAACAAGCCTATACCCGGACATTCCTGCGTCAGGTATAGGCTTGTTCCATCTCTCCTAATTCGTTTTTCCATGCCCTGTACAATTGGATCAATAGTGCAGCCAAGGTACGCTGTTGCATCTTTCGGCATTTATGGACCCGCATGTTTGCATGAAGCGCTCAAAAAGAGGCCTGGATCAAGCCGTTCAACCCATTGTTCCGCATTTTTCCCTTTTGCTCATTCAATCAAAGAATCACTTGGTCTTTCCGCTGGCAAAGATACCATTACCACTTTTTTAATCCTCTCTGATTCCGGCCCGTGTGGCCCTGCCGTTGCATGGCACGCCGGGCAGAATCGCTTTTTCAAAGTTTTGTACGCCGGGCCTGCCACTGCACATTCCTCTCTTTCTCTTTAGGTCATGGTTTTCACCGTGCGCTTTCCCCATTCTGCCCCAGCAAGGCCTCATGTCTCACAATCCTAGCCGGATTTCTGCTCACCAGCAGGTCCGCGTAGCCCGGCGAATAATTCTGTGCCACATACTGCCGCGCACGTTCAAGATTGGTTGTCCGCGTTTTGGTGTCATGTGCGTCGCTGGCGATGACATGGGCCACGCCGTGGCGCAGCGCCCAGTCCGCCGTGCAGGCGCAATGGCTGCCGAACCGGCCCAGCACGCTGTCCTTATCCAGCTGGATCACATAGCCGGCGAAAAACCACACCGCCAGACAATCCGGGTTACGCCAGACAGCCGTATAACGCTCCGGGTGGGCCAGCACCGGGATATACCCCGTCTGCCGCACCGTATTGGCGGCCCACTCGATTCTGGAAAGCGGCGCATCAAAAGGAAATTCCACCAGCAGATACCGGGAACCTGCCAGTGTCAGGAATTCCCCATTTGCCAGCGTTTCGGGCAATCGGTCATTACAGAGAAGTTCGATCCCCGCATGCAGGGTGATCGGCAACTGCATTTGTCCCAGCACATAATTCAGCACCCCCACGGCCTTCTCAATCCTTGTCAGCCTCTGCGGCAATCCCGGGTCCCCGGTGGTACAGTGCGGGGTGCAGACAATCTGCCGAACCCCGCACCTGATCGCCATACGGGCCATCTCCAAGGAAATTTCCGGCGTTTTGGCGCCGTCATCCAACCCAGGCAGCAAGTGGCAGTGCAGGTCCGTTATGGCCAATCGACTGCTTGGTTTTGGCGGTGCCATCAAACCGTCGTCAAAGTCGGGTCTTCTTCCGCGACTTCCTCCTCCGGCAGTTCACCGTACTTGGAGCCATAGGTTCCATAACCGTATTTGCCGTATCCATAGCGGCCATACCCATACCCGTAGCTGCTGCCTGACTGGGGGAAGGCATTGAGCACATAGCCAATCACATCGGCCTGGCGGCTGTCCAACATGGAAAGCGCTTCGGCAACGTTGTTTTTGGTGACCGTGTCATACCGAACCACCATCAGCACGGCATCGGCCCAGTCTGCTACGATGGCGGCATCTTGAAACAAGCCACAGGGCGCGGTATCGAGGATGATGTAGTCCACCTGCTTGCGCAAACTATCCAGTATCTTGCGCAAGCGGCGATCGCTGAGCACTTCAGTAGGGTTGCCCACCGGCTTTTTGCCGCCCCAAAAATAGAAACCGCGGCGTTTTAACCGCCGGATAAAACCGGTGTTTTGGGTCGCTTTGTCCTGCAGCACCTCTGCCACGCTCAAACCGACGCTGCAGTTCAACAGGGTTGCATCCTGCTGACGGCGCAGATCCAAATCGACCAGCAGAACGCTGCTGCCATTCTGAGCCAGCTGTTCCGCCAGGTTGATGGCTACGGTGGACTTGCCTTCCCCCGCCACGCTGCTGGTGACCAGGATGGTCTTTGCATGTAACTCCTGCATGGCGTTCTGCAGGCGGGAAGTCAGCGAGCGAATGCTTTCACGGAAACCGTGGGTGGTGCGCGGGTCCAGCACCGAGAGGTATTTGCTGGCCGTGCTGTTCTTGCGGGCCTTCTGCTTGGTTTCAGGCAAAACTGCGAAGCATGTTAGGCTTGAAACCTGCTCCATGTCCTCCACCGTCTTGATCGTGTTGCTGAGCAGCGCCATCAGGCCGACTATGAGAATAGCCAACCCCAAACCGCCCAGGCCACCGTACCCGACAATGCGGCGGAGGCTGGGCTTGTTGTAGGGGGCGGTCGGGGTTTGGATATCATCAATCAGGTGGAACTCAATATCCCCCAGCACAAACCGCGAAACCTCCGGGTAGATCTGCATGGCGGCGTCCAGAATGGCACGGGCGTCTTCGGCCGAAGGGCTGTCCGCCCGCATCGTAACCATGTTGGAGTTCGAGATGGTAGATGCCGACAGCGAACCGTTGAGGGTATCGGTTCCCAGCGTATCCAACAGCACGCTGCGGAAATAGCTGCTTTCCAAAATATACGGGAAGGTCAGCGACATCTGGTTTGCCGTGCTGGTATTGTAGTAGAAGCTGCTGTTATCCCCTGTGGAGATGGTAAAAGTAGCTTCGCAGCGGTATGTCGGCTCGTACCGGAAATAGCTGAACGCATACATTCCGCCAACCCCCGCCGCTACCAGCACCACAAACAGCCACCACAGCCGCTTGGCGATACGGAAAAAATTACCTGCCAGTTCGACCAGGTCGATCTCGTCGTCGGCGTCCGGTGCCGTGCCGGCAGCGATATTCTTTTGGTCTTCCATGTACGGGTTACCTCCTGCTGTTGCCGCGCGAAAGCGGGCAAAACTGTTCGATCTGCTCAGCGGCCTCAATATTCACCATAGCGGCCGCCCGATCCGGGGTGCGGTTGTTCTTCCTGAAAAGCGTTGAGCACAAAGCCTGAAAAATCCCCCGCGCTCTTCCAGATCAGGTCCACCGTGTCATTGATGACACGGACATCGGCACGATCCTGGCGAACCACCAGCGCCACAGTGTCCACATGGTGCATCCAAAGCTCGGCGTCCGCCGCAACCGCCACCGGCGAACAGTCGATGATGATATAGTCCATCTCACTGCGCAGCACCGTCATTACGTCCACCAGCTTTTTGCTGTTCAGCAGGGCGACCGGGTTTTTAAGCGCCTTGAACTGAAAAAGCTCAAAGAACCCGCCTTTTTCATTGCGGACAGCCGCCTTTTCCCAGGGCAGTTTGCCCGCAACCACATCCGAGAAAGAGGGCTGCCTGGTGTTGCGGCGGTCAAAGATCTTGTATTGGGCCGGTTTGCGGAAGTCGCCGTCAATCAGCAGCACCCGCTTGCCATGCTCAGCCAGCGCGATGGCAATATTCGCCGCCACGGTGGATTTGCCTTCGTTTTCCTCCACGCTGGCAACCAGAAGCACCTGGTATTGTTTGTGCTGCAGGTGCGCTTCCAGCCGGGTGGCGGCGCGGCGGCCGGCTTCGGCAAAATTCATGCTGACTAGCGGCGAAGTAAGCAGCAGTGCCGGCACGCCCTTTGTTTTGTTGGTGCGCTTGCCGTTGGCCGACTGCCGTTTTTCATACGGTACGGTACCAAGCACCTTGCCATCGAGCAAGCTGGACGCTTTGGCCGCCACCTTGACTGTGTTGCGCAAGAGATAGATCAGCACAATCAGGGCCGCTGCGCCAAGGGCGGCCAAGGCTGTCAATTCCAGGCGGTGGGCAATGAGGAACGATTCGTTGGATGGCTGTTCCGGCACGGAGGGTTCCTGCACGATTTCCAGGGCCGCATTGGTGAAGACGTACCCGGCCACCTGTTCATAATTCTGCAGCGCAGAATGGATGAAGAGATACGCCTGCCGCGGCGTGGGGGAGGTGGCGCTGAGCACAAGCAGGTTGGTCTCCTCAATCTGGGTACAGGAAATCGTTCCTTCAACCTCCTCGCCAATGTTTTGCGAGATCATGTTGCGCAGCGCGGAGCTTTGAAAGACTTCGCTGTACACGGCGGTCATCTGGGTTGTCTGGGACAGGGTGCTGTAAGCGTCCGAACCTTTCACCCGGATCACCAAAGTGGAGGTAGCCGTATATTCCGGTGCGTAGGTCAGCATACCCAGGCCGGTCGCCCCAAAAAAGGCCGCCAGCGCCAGGCAGACAACCACCCACCAGTTTTTTAGGATCTGGCGGGCCGCCCCCTGCAGCGAGATGCTGTCCAGCGAAATTTGCTGTTCTTTCATTGGGCCACCTCCTGCACGATCACGGTCAGCCACATCTGGCCATACTGGCCTTCTCCATCCACGCTGGTCAGCAGCGCGCCGCTATCTTCGGCGGGCGTTTCCTCGGCAGCGTCCTCATTGTCGGTTGCATCGCTCGCACCGGCCGATGCAGCGCTGCCGATTTCGTAGTGCACTTCATAAATCCCGGGGGTTGCGGTATCCACCGTAGAAGTGACGTTCAGCAATGAGAGATCATATTTGTTGCCGCTGAAATCGGCGACAGATTCCACATAGGCCAGCGGGTCAAAGCTGCCGCCCTGCTCCACATAGACAAGCGGTTCGGTCAATGTAATATCGAAGTCCTGGGTGTTGCGTTCATAGATATGGATGGGAAACGCATAGCTGACGGTGTCGCCAAAGCTGTTGCGCACCTCCATTGTGATGGTGTAATCGCCGGGATTGTTGTAAGCGGCATCGGTTTCGACATAGGTGATCCAGTCGGTCAGGTCGCCGTCCAGCACATCGTATGCCGAAAACAGCGCCCGCACATCGGTGTTGTTGGTGGTGCTTTCAGCAAAGACAAGGGGTTCTGACAGCTGGAACCGCGGCGAATGATAGTCGGTAAAATGGATCCGCCTTGTCAGGGTCGCCATATGCTCGGAGGAATCGAACACAACATAGTTGAGGTCGCAGACGCCCGGGTCGATAAAGCGGGTGAAGTTGCCCACCAGCACCTGGCTGGTCAGGTCACCGTCCTTCGCGTCAGACGCAGTCACACCGGCCAGCAGCTGGTCGGTCGTATACGCACAGGGTACCTCCAGGGTGTCGCTGTCGGCGGTGATTGTCGGCAGCGTGTCGTCCTGGTTCATCCGCTCGTTCACCTGTGCGGCAGCAAACAGCAGAATAGCCGCCACAAGCGCGGCGATGGATACCCCTCTCAGCAGTCGTATCATCTGTTTTGTTCCTTTCCCGAGTTTTTCTGGGTGAATAACCCGCCCGTTTTTTCTGCCGCAGCGCCATCAGGGCGCTGCACAGACAGCCGCCGGCCTTGTGCTTCCTTCTCCGTCCAAAAATTGTTGCAGCTGTTCGGCGTTGATCTCACTGAACTGCCCGCCGCCAACCAGGTAAACCCGGTTGCACTGGGCGAACACGCTGGGGCGATGCGCCGTAACGATGACGGTGCGCCGCGGGTCGTGGCGTATGATTTTGCGCAGCACTTTGCGCTCGGTTGCGACATCCAGCGCGCTGGTGGCTTCATCCAGCAGCAGTACCGGCGCGTCGGCCAGAATCGCCCGCGCAATCGAGATGCGCTGCTTCTGCCCTTCGGACAGACGCTGGCCGTTATCCCGCACATCGGTGGCAAGGCCGTCCTCGAGTTCGGCGACAAAATCCCAGGCGCAGGCGGCTTGTAAGGCCCGCTCGACCTCCTCGTCGGTGGCGTCCGGCCGCATAAGGCGGACGTTATCGGCGATCGTGCCGCTGAACAGGGTGTTGCCCTGCGGAATGTAGCTGAAAAGCTGGCGGGTGGCGGCCGAAACAGGTTCGGGCGCTTCTCCGCCGCAGGCAACGGTGACCTGCCCGGCGCGCGGGTGCAAAAGGCCCAGCAGCAGTTTCAAAGTGGTGGTTTTGCCAAGGCCCGAAGGCCCCACCAGGCCGATGATCTCGCCGGGGGCGGCGCGGAACTCGGCGTTTGTATAGATCGGTTTGCTGCCGGTATAGCCGGCGGTGACGCCACGCATCGCAACCAGCACGCCGGTTTCCCGGGCGGCGGCGCGCATCCGGCGCAGCTTGGGGCTGTCGGTCACCATCTCACGCGGGAGGTCGGTGATCTCCATAATGCGGCCGGCGCTGATGCCCGCGCGGATCGCGCTGGGCACCAGGTTGACAACCGAAGAAAAGGACCCACGCAGCGAACCGGCCATGCCGACCAGCATCGTCATGGTGCCATAACTGACCTGGCCCTGCCATAACCGGAAGATCGCGAAGCCGTAGCAGGCATAGCCGATCACCTGCCCGACCAGCGAGGTCATGATGTTGCCGAGCTGCTGGTATTTGTTGCGGTCAAGCTGGATGCGCACCGATTCCTTCTGCTGCTCTTTGTAGCGGTCGGTGAAGGTATCCACGAGGCCGAACGCCTTGATCGTCTGCATATTCTGGAAAATTTCCTGATTGAACGAGACGTTTTTGCTGGCAAACTCCTGGCTTTTGCGCTGGTATTCCCGCATTTTGAGAATGTTATAGCGGGAGACGAGCAGCGAGATCGGCGCGCCGCACAGCGCGATGACCGCCATGGTGGGGTCGTTTTGCACCATGACGACGAAGGCCCCGCCGAAGCTGACGAGCATCGAGGCCAGGCTTGGGATGAAGGTCAGGATGTTGTTGATGACCACCATCACATCGCCGTTTAAGCGGTATTGCAGGTCGCCGGGGCGGTATTCGGACAAAGCCTCCCAGTCGGTCTGGATAACCTGGTCAAAGATATCGAGCCGGATGCCGTTTGTGATATGCAGGTTGATTTTGAGCGAGACGCGGCTGCGGATGGCGGTGATAAAGATCTGCCCCACCCCGACGCCGACATAGGCGGCCGCGGCAAAGCCCAGCATCCCGCTGTTGTGGCCGGTGACGCTGTCCACCAGCGAGCGGGAGGCCATCGTCGTCAGCAGGCCCAGGGCCGAGCCGGTCATATTGAGCAGGGTATAGCCGCCAATCAGCAGCCAATAGCGCCGGATGTAGTGGGCCATCCAGACCCACTGGGCAATCAGCTCCTGCAGGCGGCCTTCCCGTATGCGGCGGATGATGCGTTGGATGTAACGAACAAAATATTTCATGAGATGCGATCGATTTCGGCGGCCAGCAGGCGCACGGCCTCCTCGTCGGCGCGGTTGTCCAGCCGGTAGACCGGCAGGTCGGATAAAAGATGGTTGAGGGTATCGGTGCAAAGCTCCATGCCGTCCTCAAGCCAGGTGGGGTAAAAGACGCTGCCCGAAACTTCGCGCACCTTCTCAAAGCCGGTCAGCTCCCGCAATGCGTTTTGGGGCGCTTGCTTGAGCACGACCAGCGCCTTGACCGGGACGCTTGCGTTGAGGCAGTAGGGCGAGGAGCCATGCCAGGGGGTGCCCCAGGCCGTATAGCCCGCGGGCGTGCGCTGGACAAAGCCGATATCGCCGTTGATGATGGCGGAACCGCGGTACTGCGCCCAGCGCTCGGCCTGGGTGGTCTTGCCGATGCCGGAAGGCCCCAAAAACAGGATGCCGCGGCCATCGTCGTCAATGGTGGCGCAGTGGAGCTGGATCATCTGGCGGCGGACGGCGTGGGTGTAGAAAAGTTGAAGCAGTAAAACGTCTATATTTTTCTCGTCTTTAAGTGGAAGGTATATAACCCGGTTGTACATGGAATTACATATCATCGTTTCTCCGTTACATTGCAAAATATGCAACATCTTTCCGTCCACGTTTGAGACATGATATGCCTGAACATTTGAGTAATGACATTCATCGAGATTTCTTGAGATCTCCTCAATGCACACGCAATCCTCTATTTTCCCCTTTTGACCAACCGCAAAATAAGTCCACCCTGAATCAAGCAACTCTTTTTCGTTAGCAACAAGTTGAATCCTGATTCCGGCGATATAATATCTGTCACCAATTTTCACTTACACTTCACTCACACAATTTGTAGCTGGGCCATTTAGTAACCAGTCATATCTAACTCTAAAGTCAACATTCGTTGTCCAGTTTTTGAACATCGTATCCAGATTACCGTTCGCCTCAATTTCGCTTAGAATCTCTTCGTCTGAGTAGCCGTTCGCCGGTGAACTTGGGACATTCGTATTGTGCCATCCTGTACCTGAAAATCCGCCTTCTGTAGTCCAGGACAAATACAAGCCACCAGTTGTATAGCCACCAGAATTACCATCGTAAAGCGCAATTCCTTGCTCTGCCTGATAAGCAGCAACTTCTTCATACGTAATTGCCAAATTAGATCCCATTGTTTTCAACCCTTTCGTTCAACTATTGGTTTCTGTCACGCACTATGTAGGGGCCGATGCTTGCATCGGCCCGCGAACCTCGCGGCTCGGCAAACTTTCCGGGCGGATGCAAGCATCCGCCCCTACGGAGCCTCTGCGTCCTTTTGCGCGACAAAATTCCTTTTCCGGTTTCCTTTTCGTTATAGATGCAAATCTGCCGCCATCTTTCACCCGCCGGGGGCTTTCGGCAGCGCCTGCTGCGCCATGCGGCGCACCGTTTCGCACGGGATACCGTTGACGCAGGTGGGCGGCCGGCCCTGGATCGCAGCCGCGCATCGCGCACACACCCTCGCCGCCTCGCACGTCTTGCACTCTGCCGGCCAGTCGAGCTGTTCTTCGTAGTCGAGCAGCTGGCGCCAGGCTTCGGCGAAGGGCAGGTCGCGCACCGGGATGTTCGGCTCATCCAAAAAGCTGCAAAACCGCATCATGCCGTCCCACAGCACCCAGTAGCCGAGCCGGTAGTCCTTGCAGTAGGTCGCCGGTTTGCGGTTGGGGTCGATGAACTTTTGCTCCCGGATGCGGCGCTCGATGCCGGCGCGGGCGGCGGCTTCGAGGTTTTCCTGCACCCGCACGGCCGCGGCGTCGGTATCTGCCCCGCGCAAAGACGGCTTGATGCCGCCGGTAGAAGCCCAGGGCAGCCGGTGCCGGTAGGCGTAGAACGCCATTTTCTGCACATCCTCGACATTCTGCCGAATAATCGTGCTGACCAGCGTGACCGGGATGCCCATGCTCATCAGGGTATGGATGCCGTCGTTGACCCGGGTGAAGCCGTTCTCCACCCCGCAGACCGCTTTGTACACCTCATCGTTTGAGCCGTACAGCGTGATTTTCACCTGCCGCGGCGGGTACTGTTCTAACAGATCGACCACCCTGCCCGAAATCAGCGAGGCGTTGGTCTGCAAGGTCAGGAAAAAGCCCATCTCGGCCAGGCCCCGCCAGATCGTTTCAAACTCCGGGTGCAGCAGCGGTTCGCCGCCGGTGACGCAGAGCCAGGTGGTGCCGGCCGCCTTGGCTTCCCGCGCGATGCGCAGCCATTCGGCCGCGTTCATCTCTTTGCCGTGCTTTGGGATGTCCTCGGCTTTCAGGTGGACATAGCACATCTTGCAATTGAAGTTACAGCGGGGCGTCAGTTCAAAGGTGCCGGAGATCGGGATGCCTTCGGCGAAGGCTTTTTCCCAGATTTGCTTGTAAAACGGGTCAAGCCATTCCATCCGGCGGCAGGCCGGCTCAAAATCGTTGTTCATGCCTTGCCGTCACCGTCCTTTTTGCGGGCGGTCAGGCCGACTTTGGGCCAGAGTTTGTCCAGCACCTCTTTCGGAATGCGCACAAAGGTGCGGCCGCGAACCACGCCATCATCCAGAATGTTGTTATCGGCCAGTGTCTTTAAAAACTGGTCAATATCGGCGGCGGCTTTTTCGGCTGTCACACCCTCATAATGATCGAGGATGCGGTCAACAAGCTCTTCCTTCGTGAAGTCGTGGTCCTTCATGTAATCCCACAGGTAGGCGGCCGAGGATGAGATGTAAACAACGGACGTTACTTCCCGCACCCGTTTACCCGTGGGTACGATTACATACTGCCCGGCTACCTCCCGCAGGATGAGTTGATCTTTCAGTTTCATGGTTTCACCTCCCGGCGCTCACAGTTTCCCGGCGGCCCGGCCGCCGTGCGGATAATCGTTGCATATTGCTGCCGTTGTGGCATAGGGGTCACCTCCTTTTCCGGGCGCGCGTTCGGCCCGGTACCAGGCCGTAACCGCGCAGTAAATCCAATCGCTGATACGCAACCCACAGTGATTTGCCCGTCACACGGCTGCGCTCACCGTTGAAAACCAGCCGCCCTGCCCGCTGCACCCAGGCCGCCGGCAGCAGCCAGGGCCGCTTTTCAAGCCAGGGCCTGCCGGCCAGAAGCTGCTGGACGGATGGGAACAGCAGCCTTCGCAGCCGGCCGAGCCTGGTCGGGTACTGCGCCGCCAATGTCAGAACCGTACCCCGGCCATGGCCTTCCCGGTCGTGGCCGTAAACGCCGCCTTCGAGGCTGTCGGCCAGCAGGCGGTCTGGCTGCACAGGTTCAAACAGCGTGCGGGGCGCAAAGCCCAGGCGGCGGCCCAACTCGGTCACATCGCCATACACGCCGGGCGAGGAAAGCGCCGGGATCGCGCGGCGGATTTCCTGCCAGTCGATCTGTTCGCCGTAGGCTTTTTCGAACTGCATCAGGTCGATGATCTGCCGGATGCCCACCCCGCCGCCGGCCAGATGCTTGGCCAGGTGCAGAAACAGGTACATATAGTGGTCGGTATAGCCGAGCGTTTCAAGCGGCACACCTGAGACTTCCACCCGCACGGCCCGCTGCTCGATCCCGCGGAAGTAGTCGCTGGCCTGCCTTTGTCCGGGGCGTTCCCGGCCGAACAGGCTCGGGTGCAGTTCAATGTGCAGCTGGCGGCCGGCATCGTCAAAGGCAATTTCCTGCAGATGGTCGGCGACCTCCAGGCTGGCTTCGTGGGAGGTCAGCTGCCAGCCATTGCGTGCAAGCACTTCACGGCAGCGTGCCACCTGGCCGGGCGGAATGTATAGATCCTCATCGCAGGAAGGGCGGTAATCGGCCAGGCCGCCGTACAGCTGCCGGCAGACAATGCCTTTGAGCACCAGCGGGCGCAGGCCGGCAGCGGTCAGCGCGGCGTACAGCTGCAAAAACAGCTCGGTGCGCTGTGCCTGCCTGGCCACTACCGCGATGGTATCGGCCTGCCATTTGGCGCGCAGAGCCGCCGGGCACGCCTCAAATTCCCGGTCCTGCACCGCGCCGGTGTAAAACAGGGCGTTCAGTGAATGGATCTGTGCCATCCGGGCCAGGCTTTCCCAGTCCGGGCTGTGCAGCGGCGTCTGCCCGTTGCCGCAGGCAGTGCGCAAAATCGCTATGAAATTGTCTGCCTGCAAAACGGGCATCGCGCGTTCCTCCTTTCGCCTCAAGCCGCAGGTTCTTCGGGCGCAGCCGTGGCTTCTGGCTCGGCTGTGGCTTCGCTGTCTTGAGCCACTGTATTGCCCAGGTCAGCCAGTTTGTTTTTGGCCTCCTGAACCGTGGTCTCGTCCGGTATCATGACATACAGCTGCTGGTTCATGGAATAGGTCGTCGAAGTGGCGTCGCTGCCGTCCACACTGTAGCTTGTGACAGTCCAGGCAACGTTGTTTTCGAGCTGCTGCCGCACAAGATCCGCAAGCACGGTATACGGGACGTCTGTATCCACACAGTTCTGAACGCTTTCCAGAATTGAAAGGTAGCTTGTCAAAATCGAAGGGCTCATTGCCTTGCGGATCACCGCTTTCACAATGGCAAGCTGGTTGTTGCCGCGCTGGCGGTCCCCTTCGGCAAAGGCGTAACGGGTGCGTGCAAAGGCAAGGGCCTCTTCCCCGTTCAGTGTGTTGGTACCCTGCGCAAAGTGGTAGCTTTTTGAATTATATTCGGTAGTAAAATCATAGTCGGAGTTCACTTCCACCCCGCCAAGCGCATCAACCACATCCACAAACCCGGTAAAGTTGATCCGGAAGTAGTAGTCGATTTGAATGCCGTACAAGTTTTCAAGGGTGCCCATCAGCACGTCCATACCATAAATACCGGCGTGGGTCAGCTTGTCGTAGGCATTGTCCACCCCCACGGCCAGCGGCACAAAGTAATCGCGCGGGGTTGAAAGCAGAAGCACCCGGTGGGTTTCGGGGTTGATGCTTGCGATAATGTTCACATCGCTGCGGCCGCGCTGGTCGATGCTGCTTTCCCGCGTGTCACTGCCGCTGATCAGGATATTTATGACCGCATCTTCCTGCGGCTGGGTTTCGGTTTCTTCCGCCACCTGTTCAACCTGCCGGGTGGAAATTGATTTCAGCCCGGCGGGGAAGTCTTCATACCCCGGCGTTTCCTCATACAGGGCCAGGTAGGCCTCATTCAGCACGATGGCATCCACTTCCCCGTTTTGCAGCGCATCTGCCAGGTAGATCAGGCTGTCATATTCGGTCACGGACAAAGTCAGGCCATGTTCCGTTTCCACCTGCTGCAAAGTGGCGTCCGTATTGGCGCGGTCCAGTTCCTTTAAGATGCCGAAGGCGCCGTCCGCAAGGTCATCCAGCGTTTCTGCCGAACTGTCCTGCATCGCATAAAAGCTCACCCGGGCGTGGTCTTCCACCGTATTCGAAACTGTGCGCACAGCATTGACAGTCCGCCAGATGTAAAACCCGCCCACCAGGCTGCCCACCACCGCCAACGCTGCCAGCACGCAGCCGACGATGGTGCGGCCACGACGGCTGGCGTCTCTCGTGAGGAGGAACACGATATCCGCCACCAATACGGCCCCGGCCAGCACCATGACAAGATACAGCGTCGGCGCCAGGCGTGTGCTGGCCAGCACCCACCACAGCGCGAGCAGCGCGGCCAGCGTAACCCCGGCTGACACCCAGCACAGGCGCGGCGGCCTGGCCTTATGTTTTGTTGTCTGCCCTTGTTTCGGCATGTTTACATTCCCTGCCCTGTCTTCCCATTACGCACCGGCCTTCCAGCCGGCCACGGTGTTTTCTGTTTCCAAAAGCTGGTCATACGCGCTTTTGAGCATCTGCTCCAGATTGGCGTAAAGGTCTTCCTGGGCAATCTGGCACAGGTTGCGAAGGCTCCGCGGGCTGACCTTGTTTTCAGGGATACCGGCCGTGCGGCTCAGTTCCTGAAGGAGACGGCAAATCGTGGATCGGTTCATTGGTGTGCCTCTGCGTGTGATGAAGACAGGACCTGTCTGGATACGATTCTCTTTTGCGAATTCCAGAAGTTCCCGTTGCAGGCTGGAAGGGCAGTGAAACGGGATATTGTTCCCCCTGCCGTGCAGCGCGCCGTTTCCCTGCCGGATGAGTTCCACCGTCACCTGGCTCAGGCAATGCACCGGGACCCCGGTGATCGCAAATACCTTGATGAGCAGGTACAGCCGGTGCTGGTTCGTCTGCCTGGCCGCCCGCAGCAGGCAAAGATACTCTGCGCGGGTAAGGGCGGGGGCGGTTTCTTCACCCGGGCGCCAGTGCTTCATGACCAGGTCATGTCGGCCGCACCATTTCAGGTAGTTGTTCAGCGCTGAAATCCTTGTGTTGATGCTGCGCTGTTTGTATTCCCTGGCCAGCAGGTCCGCCTGCCATTGTTCCAGCGTGTGGGAATTGAGCGGGCCGTTTTCATCAAAGTATTGTTTGGTTTCATACAGCAAGCGGCTATAGCACGCTTTGGTATCTTTATTCCAGACGCGGCCGTCCTGGTCGGTGAGGAATTCTTCAATCGGATATCCTTTTAAGATTTCGCTGTTACCCGCCATGACAAGGCCTCTCCTTTCCAACGTTTTTGCTCTTGCTTTCTATATAAATAAGGTAGATTCCGTCTCTCACCGAAACACAGGTTTTCTTGCTTTTCGGGAAGAAGGCGCCGTATTGAGCGCTGCGGGTTCGGCATCCGCACGTTCTTCTGCCACTGCCCGGTATGGTTTGACCTGGCACAGTTTTTGCAGGCAGCGCGGGGAGCCTTTCTCCTGCGGAATCCCCGCTGCGCGCGCCACCTTTTGCAGTTCATGCGTTATGTTGGCGCGGGACATTGGTTTGCCCTTATGCGTAACAAAAACCGGGCCTTCCAAAATCTGCTGTGACTCTATGTACCGGAGCAAGGCATGGCGCAGGGGTTTGGGCAAACAGATTGTACCTGTATGTCGTTTTCCCTCAAGCGGTATCTCCGCCAGGCGAACCGTCTCCACCGTAATCTGCTCAATCGACTGCAACGGAAAACCTGTTTCCGCCAGCAGGCGCAAAAGCAACTCTTCGCGCTTTTTCCCCTGCACCTTTGCGGTTTGCAGAAGGCGTCGGTATTCTGCCTGTGTCAGTCTTGCCTCCGGTTCGATTTTTTGAAACAACGGTTCCTGGCAAAGTTCCATCCTGTTGTGAAAGGCCAAATACCGGTTGACTGTTGCAACACGGGCACGGATTGTGCGTGCCGCATAGCCTTTGCTGCTCATATCGGACTGCCAAGCCTTGAGTGTGTTGTGACAAATGTCCCCTTCCGGCCCGAGATACTCTTGCAGCTTCAACAGGTCGCTTCGATACCGTTTGATGCTGGTATCCCTGAGCCCGGCGCTTTCTTCTGCTTGCAGAAAGCGTTCAATCTCTGCTTGTGTGAAAGATTGAACGCCATATTCTGTTGCTGCCATTTCAACTGCCATAGAACTCACACCTTTTAAAGTTGGCGTCCGCACAAAGTTTCCCGGGTTGCGCGGGTTGACCGCGCAGCTTTTTGCGGGTGCTGGGAAAAGATTGTCCGCCGCTACTTTTGCATCAGGCAAACCTCTTACAGGGAATAAACCGAAATTTCTTCCATGCATATTTTTTCCTTTTTCAGCAGCTGCGCCATGGTGCAGTACAGAAACAGGGTTCCGTTTCCTCTTTTTGCAGCGAAGACTGCTAATGTGATGTTTATTCATTTTTTCGCATGCAACAGAAAGAAAAAAGGCATGAAAAGAACGTTGGGCAAGTAACAACATTACCTGTCCAGCTTTCTTTTCATGCCTGTTTTATATGATTTGAACAAATCTTTACGTCTTTGCTTGTTTTTTCGACTTGTCTGTGCTAATATAGACTCGTAACTGAGAATACATCACCATTCTTAGAAGTTGATTTCCTTTATCAGCTTTATCTTTTGCCCTATGTAGGAAACGGAACCCTGTTTTCGTCAAATTTACAAGAGCAGGTGCATTTGGTTGAGCAGCCGCTCATGTTCTGCGCCTGATTCCATGATATAGATCCGCGTCGTTTCAATGCTGGAATGGCCGAGCAGATCCGCCAATTTTGATAAATTCTTTTCTATCTTATAAAAGGTCCTGGCAAACAGGTGCCGCAGGTTATGGGGAAAGACCTTCTTCCATGCCACATTGGCCCGTTCGCACAGGGCCTTTAACAATTTCCAAACTGTTACGCGGCTGAGCGGCTTTCCCCCGCGGGAAAGGAAAACCGCCCCCGCATGGATGTGCTTGCGCTGACACCAGCGCGTCAGACGGTGGCAGAGTTCGACCGGCAACAGAATTTCTCTGCATTTGCCTTTGCAACGTATGCTCGCTTTGTGCCGGCGGACAGCCTCCAGCGTGATATACTGCAGTTCCGACACACGGATACCGGTGGAACAGATGGTTTCGAGCAGCAGTTGGGTGCGCTTGTTTCCGGTTTCCCGCGCGGCGTTGAGCAACCGGAAATATTCAGCACGGGAAAGCTCGCGCCCCGGGTCCGCAAAGATTTTTCGTTGCCGCTTAAGCGGTTTTGCCTTGCCGGCCGGGTTGTCGATGCTTTCCTGATAGTCGTTGACAGCCGCAAGCATAGCGTTCACGGTGGCAGGTGTGTACCCTTTCCGGCTCAGGCTGTCCCGCCAAGCGGCAACCGCTTCACGCCCGGGGGCTTGGCCGGCGCCGGTTTCCGCAAAAAATCGGCGCAGGGCATGGGTGTACTTTTCGATGGTTGCCTGGCTGTATTCCTGATGAACGAGCCATGCTTCATACTTGTTCAGAATTTGCTTGTTCATTGCTAAGTTTCTCCTGTTCGTTCCAAGTTTGCGCAGTTGCACAATCATCTTTCTGTAGTATGCGTCAAATCCTGTGCCCTAACCTGTGCGCTGAAAACGGCAGTGACCATCCGGTTGCATAGTGCATAGATAGACAAAGCGGCGCTCCTGTTCTTCCGGTAGGAAGCAGGAAACGCCGCTTTGCGATTTTGCTGCCAATTCAAACCCAAACCATTTATATATATTGTATCCCGTTTCACCCCCTGTAATGGGATTATTGGAAGCTCTCTATTCTGGCCATTGTATGGCGCGGATTTTGCGCATACCTCCTTGGGAGATTTTGCGTCTTTGCAAGCGGGGCGGTTTCTTTTCCACTGGAGGTTCCGATTTCTTGATCCGCCCCGATAACCCCGGATACAGAGAAAGAGCCGTGAAACTTACGTTCCACGGCTCTTTCTCACGCTGAAACTGACAGCCCCGGTTTGGTCCGAGTGGCGAGAGTCGAACTCACGGCCTCTTGAACCCCATTCAAGCGCGCTACCAAACTGCGCTACACCCGGTCATTGGGGCCGCCAATCAGCGTAATTTATTATACTGGCCCAAGCGGCAATTGTCAAGCAAATTTTAAAAATTCTTCAAAGATTTTTGTATTTCCCTTCCCTGTACAGTTTTTTCGGCGTCTCGAAGCACAATCTGCCAGACGCTCGTTTTTCGCTTCAGCCGGCCGGGCTTTCGGCTGCCTGCTGTTCGGCCAGAGCGGCTTGTTCGCCTGCTTCGTAGGCCGCATTGGTGTGGCCGGGAAACGGATAGGTGCGGGTTTCAGCTGCAACAATACCGCCAACCCCATACCATCGGGCGCGGCACAGGCCGATCGAATCCTCTGTGTTTTCCCGAATATCCGGCAGGCCATAGGCCGCGCACCAGTGGGTGTAGGGTTCAATCGCGTAGCTTTCAAGCACTGTGCTCCCGGCTTCTTCGGGGGCAATTGCCGCCGCTTCGGTGCGCAGCAGGGCGTCCCTTGTGTTGTACATTACCGAATAACTTGCAACATCATAGCCCGCTTCCAACATATGGATCCCGCAGACAATTCCAAGGCAAGCCGTACCGCAAGCCAGCGCGCGGCGTAATGAGCGCCCTTCCAACTGGACGAGACAGGCCGCGCACGCGGCGGTGATCAATGTAAAAGGACCGTGGGTCGAACGTTCGTAATAATCAGGGCTTAAAACCATGGCAAAGTTGGCCGCCAGCCCCCCCAGCAGAAAGATCACCGGCCAGAGCAGCCCTTTGGCACAACGGCGTTCCAGACATTGGTAGCAAAGCAGCACAAACAGCACAGCAAAGGCAAACAGAAGCGGCAGCGCATGCTCTTTCAGCATATTCAGGCAGTTCAAAAAGCGTACGGCATAGCGGGTCAGCAGGCTTTCATAGTCGCTGTAGAAGCTGGCGCGGTTGTAATTGCCGCGCGCCGTAATGAGCAGCAAAAAACCTGCCACCGCCCCGCCAAACCCGGTCCACATCCAGACCGGCACACGCCGGCGGCGCACAGCCAAGCTGCCAATGGCCAGCGCCAAACACACCAGCATGCCCGCGCTTGTGTTTTCGCTGAGCCAGCCGGCCAGCACGCCGGCCAAAGCCATTCCGGCCGCCATCGGCCAGCGGGCGGAAAACGGCGCCTGTGTATAATAGCGCCAGGGAAGCAGGAAGGCCAGGCAGCCGAGACTGGCCCAGAGATAGTTGCAGGCGCCGCACATCCAAAGGTTGGTCTGGCCAAAGGCCGGGCTTACCTCCCACAAAGCGGCCTGGATGAGGAGGAAGGCCAGCCAGTCATAACGGCCGCTGCGCCTTCCGCGCGCCAAGCGGTAAAGGACAAGCCCCAAGCCCAGGTAGGCGGCCGCATTACACAGATTAAAAAGCAGCTTTGGGAACATTGTGAAGCCCTGGGCAAAAAATTTGACAACGACCCGCCCGCTCCATTCATGGTAGTGATAGGCAAGGCTGCGCAGCAACTGAGGCAGGCTTTGCAGCCGCAGGCCGGTGTCAAACGCATAAGCAAAGGCAAAATCGTCGGCAATATAGGGGGTCAAGACGTTGAGCAGCAACATCCACCCAAAAACAAGCGCCGCCGCAATAGAAAAGATGCGCCGCCGCCAGGCGAAACGTTTGGCTTGGGGCATGGGGGCCTCCTTCACAAGTCAGGTTTGGGACAAGGGTTTCCCGCCCGGCAGGGAACGCCTGCATGAGACAGGTTCCATATATTCCATATTATACTCTTTGCACCGCAGCTCTGCAAGGCAGGCTTCGGCGTGCCTTTTCTGCGTTTTGGTGCCGTGGCGGGCAGCTTTTGGTTGAAACAGCGCGCCTGACGCGGTATACTGATAAGTAAGAGAAGCTGCTGCGACAGGCTGGCCGCAGCAGCTGAAAGGAGCGGTTTGTATGAAAATTGTTGTGATCGGCGGCGTGGCAGCCGGCACCAAGGCAGCGGCCAAACTCAAGCGAGAACAGCCGGATGCCGAGGTTGTGCTGTATTCCAAAGGAGCAGACATCTCGTACGCCGGGTGCGGGCTCCCCTACTATGTCGGCGGCAGCATTCCGACGCGGGAAGAGCTGATTGTCAACACTCCCGCCAAATATGCAGGGTTGACCCGTGTTGCGGTACATACCGGCCAGGAGGCAATCGCCCTGGACCCTGCCCGCAAAACCGTTACCCTGCGCGCTGCGGCAGACAACACCACCCGCACCGAATGGTATGACAAGCTGATCCTGGCGGTGGGCGCCGTGCCATTTGTGCCGGATGTGGCCGGCAAGGACCTTTCCGGCGTGTTTACGATGCGTACGCCGGACGATGCCATAGCCCTGCGCAGCTGGGCCGAGGCCAACGGCTGCCGCCGGGCGGTTGTGGTTGGCGGCGGTTTTATCGGCCTGGAAACAGCCGAAAACCTGCAAGCCCGCGGGCTGGATGTGACCGTGATGGATATGGCCGACCAGCTGATGCCCAACATTTTTGACCCTGAGATGGCGGATTACATTCGCCGGCAGCTTATTCAGAAAGGGATGCGGGTGCTGACCGGCACCGCACTGCGCGGCTTGGAGGGCGAGACCCGGGTAACCGGTGTGCAAACCGATGCCGGCACCCTGCCGGCGGATGTGGTTGTGCTGGCGATCGGCATTCGGCCGGCGACCGGATTTTTGCAGGGCAGCGGGATCGAGATGGTGAAAGGCGCCATTGTGACAGATGCCCGCCAGCAAACCAATCTGCCTGATATTTACGCCGTAGGCGATTGCGCAATGGTTCACAATGCATTGACCGGCGCAGCGCAGTGGTCTGCGATGGGGTCAACCGCCAATCTGGCGGGCCGCTGCCTTGCCCGCAACCTGGCCGGTCAAGATGCAGCCTACGGCGGCTGCCTGGGAACCGGCGTGGTCAAACTGACCGATACGCTGAACGCCGGGCGCACCGGCCTGACCGAACGCCAGGCGCGCGAAGCCGGGTACGAACCCGTTACCGTTGTCTGTGTCACCGATGACAAGGCGCACTACTACCCCGGCGCCGGCATTTTTATCACCAAGCTTATTGCCGACAGGGGCAGCCATAAACTGCTCGGCATCCAGGTGATCGGCACCGGCGCGGTGGACAAGATGGTGGATATTGCTGTAACGGGATTGTCCATGGGTGCTAAGCTTGAGACCTTTGACACGCTTGACTTTGCATATGCCCCGCCGTTTTCCACCGCCATCCACCCATTTGTGCAGGCATGCTATATCCTTGAAAACAAGCTGGCCGGCGCACTGGAAAGCTTCACCCCTGCGGAATATGCAGCCGGCTCTGCCAGGGAGTATACGGTCATCGACGTTCTTCCAACCGCAACCATACCCGGCGCGCGGTGGGTTGACCTTGCAAAAGTCACCGGGCCGATCGACGGCTTGGCCAAAGACGCCAAGCTGCTGCTTGTCTGTGCGCGCGGCAAGCGCGGGTACTTCCTGCAAAACAGGCTCAAAGCCTTCGGCTATACAAACACCCGGGTTCTGGAAGGCGGCATCACCTTCAATCAGGTACAGGTCACCGCGCAGCCAACCCTGACCCCTGAGGAAATCAAGCGTGTCAAAGGGCTTGGCTGCCTGCAGGACAAACGTTACCCCGATGTTTTCAACGTGCGCGTCATCACCCGCAACGGCAAACTGAGCGTGGAGGAGCACCGCGCCATTGCCGAGGCGGCCGAGCGATTTGGTTCCGGCTCGGTCACGATGACCACCCGGCTGACGATGGAGATTCAGGGCGTGCCGTATGCCAAGCTCAACGAACTGTTTGACTTTCTGCATGCGCATGGCCTGGAAAGCGGCGGCACCGGCTCCAAAGTGCGGCCGATCGTCTCCTGCAAAGGTACAACCTGCCAGTATGGTCTGCTGGATTCGTTTGGACTGAGCGAAAAACTGCATGAACGGTTTTATATCGGCTACCACAACGTTACACTGCCGCACAAATTCAAGATCGCGGTGGGCGGCTGCCCCAACAACTGCGTCAAGCCCGACCTGAACGACCTGGGCATTGTGGGCCAGCGGGTGCCCGTGCCGGATCTTTCAAAATGCCGCGGCTGCCCTCACTGCCAGGTGGAAGCAGCCTGCCCCATCAAGACTGCCAAACTTGCGGACGGCAAGTTGCACATTGACCCGACCGCCTGCAACCATTGCGGCCGCTGCAAATCCAAATGCCCGTTCGGCGTCACCGACACTTTCATCGACGGATACAAGGTGTACTTGGGCGGGCGCTGGGGCAAGCGGGTTGCCCATGGCCACCCGATGGACAAGATCTTTACCAGCGAGGAGGAGGTTCTCGACCTTGTCGAGCGGGCCATCCTCTTCTATCGCGAAGAAGGCGTGACCGGCGAGCGCTTTGCCGATACGATTGACCGGCTCGGCTTTGACTATGTGCAGGACAAACTGCTGCACGGCGAGTTCAACAAAGACGCCGCGCTCAAGAAAACCGTTGTGGGCGGTGCAAGCTGTTGATTTGACCGCGGCTTGCTTTTCCTGTATACTATAAAGGTAAAACCCAAGAGAAGGCAATGGATCTGCCGAACCGCATGACGGACAAAGGCTTTGAAACGATCCCGCCTGACTGCCAGCAGCCAGGGGGATGTTCTGCCCGCCGCCATGCGGTTCTTTGTTTTGCCGCCGTTTGTTTGAGCCGATAAGGAGTTTGTATGAATCGTATGCAGTTTTCTCGCCTGTTTGTTATGCTGGCTGCGCTCTGGTTGGCGGGGTGCGGAGGGTTCGGCGCCGGTTTCCCGAACCCTCAAACAGCCGAAAATGCGCGCGCCGACATCATTGTACAGGATAGCCAGGTCACTTTCACCGACGATCTTGACCGGACGGTTACCGTGCCCCAACACCCGCAGCGGGTCGCTGCGCTGATCGGCAGTTTTGCCGATGTGTGGTGCGTAGCCGGCGGGGCCGGCAGCCTGGCCGCTACCGCCAACGATGCCTGGACTTCTTTTGATGGCCTGCCCCTGGACGGCGTGACAAACCTGGGCGCCGCCAAGGAAGTCCATCTGGAAACCTTGCTGGCCGCCGAGCCCGACTTTGTCCTGGCGAGCTGCAACACCGAAGCCGACCTGGAACTGCAGCCCACCTTGGAGGCGCTTGGCATTCCAACCGCCTATTTCCGGGTCAGCACCTTCCCGGATTATCTGCGTATGCTGGAAATCTGTACGGCGATTACAGGCGACACGGAAGCCTACGCCGAGCACGGTGCCGCGGTACAGGCCCAGGTGGACGCCGCCATCGCCCGGGCAGACGGGAGCCGGCCAAAGGTGCTGTATATCCGTGTTTCAGGTTCCGGGTGCCGGGTAAAAAACAGCCGGAACAACGTGCTTGGCGAAATGCTCGCCGCGCTGGGGTGTGAAAACATTGGCGACAGCGAAACCGGGCTGCTGGAAACGCTGAGCATGGAGGTGATCCTGGCTCAGGACCCGGATTATATCTTTCTTGTTTACCAAAGCGCCGACCCGGCCGTGGCCGAAGCGGTAGCCGACGCCGCTTTGCGTGCCGACCCGGCCTGGCAATCGCTGCGCGCCGTACAGGAAAACCGCTGCTATGTGCTGGACCAAAGCCTGTATAATCTGAAACCAAACGCCCGATGGGGGGAAGCGTATGAACAATTGGCCGACATTTTGTACCCGGCTGCGTAACCACCCGGCTGCCGTGCTGGGCTGCCTGGCCGGGTTGACTGCCGTGTTGGCCGTGGCCAGCCTGGGCCTGGGCGCAGTGGCGGTGGCGCCGACAGAGGTTCTGCGCGCACTGCTGAGCGGACAGAGCGATGGCGTTGCAGCCCAGATTGTGCTGTATGCGCGGTTGCCGCGCACCCTGGCCGGGTTGTTGGCCGGGGCCGCGCTGGCGGTGGCCGGCGTACTGATCCAAACCGTACTGGCAAACCCGCTGGCCGCGCCCCATATTCTTGGGGTGAACGCCGGGGCCGGGCTTGCCGTAACCGTCTGCTGCGCGCTGGCTCCCGGCCTGGCCATGCAGCCGCTGGCCGCATTTGGCGGGGCAATGGCCGGGGTTCTGCTGGTTTTGCTGTTTGCCGAGAGCACCGGCGCTTCCCGCATTACGCTGGTGCTGGCCGGGGTGGCTATTTCAAACCTGTTCAGCGCCGGCATTGATGCGGTTACAACGCTGTATCCGGATGCCCTGCTTGGCTATGCCGATTTCCGCATGGGCGGGCTTGCCGGTGTCACACTGGCCCGGCTTGTGCCCGCCGCTGCCATGATCCTGCCCGGCTTGGCCCTGGCGCTGTGCCTGGCCGACCGGCTGGATGTGCTGGCGCTGGGGCCGGAAACCGCCCAGAGCCTGGGGCTTGCGGTGCGCCCCACCCGGCTTGCACTGCTGGCGCTGGCCGCCGCGCTGGCCGGCGCCGCCGTGAGTGTGTGCGGGCTGGTCGGTTTTGTGGGGCTGCTGGTTCCCCACGCCGTGCGCGCTGTTCTGGGGGAAGACAGCCGCCCGCTGCTGGCAGGGTCGGCACTTGGCGGGGCTGCGCTGCTGACAGGCTGCGACTTGCTGGCACGCACGGCCGCCGCGCCGTTTGAGCTTCCGGTTGGCACCGTGATGAGTTTTGTCGGCGGGCCGTTTTTCCTGTGGCTGCTGATCCGTCAGAGAGGAGGCCGCCGATGATTCAGTTACAACATGTCTGCGCCGGTTACCGCGGGCGGGCGGTGCTGCAGGACATCTCGCTTTCTTTTACGCCCGGTGAAGTTCTGGTTCTGGCAGGGCCGAACGGCTGCGGAAAAAGCACGTTGCTGCGCACAGCATTGGGGCTTTTGCCCTGCATATCCGGCCAGGTTTTGTACAACGGCACGCCCTGTGCTGCGCTGACAGCGCGCCAGATCGCCCGGCAGGCCGCGTTTTTATCCCAGAGCCGGGCGGTGCCAAACATCACGGCGCGGCGCATGGTCCTGCACGGACGGTTTCCGCATCTTTCCTATCCGCGGCGGTACACAGCCGAAGATTTCCGCATCGTGGATGCCGCGCTTTCCGAAGCCGATGCCGCCGACCTTGCCGACCGGCCGCTGCCCGAACTCAGTGGCGGGCAGCGCCAGAAAGTCTACCTGGCCATGGCGATTGCACAGCAAACCCCGACGCTGCTGATGGATGAACCCACGACCTTCCTGGATATCCGCCACCAACTTGCCGCGATGGCAATGGCCCGCAGGCTGGCCGCCGGCGGCCGGGCCGTTGTGCTGGTTCTGCATGACCTGCCGCTGGCGCTGCGCACGGCCGACCGGCTGGCCGTACTGGCAGACGGCCGGCTGCTCTGTACCGATACGCCGCAGAGGGTTTTTGAGAGCCGCCTGCTCGAACAGGTGTTCGGCGTGCGGCTGGCACGCTGCCTGACAGACAACGGCTGGCGTTACAGCTGCGAAAGCGCCGGCTTTTGAAACTTGGAAAGGAGGAGGACCATGGCCTATTTCCCATTTTTTGTTGATTTAACAGAGCGGACCGGGCTGCTGGTTGGCGGCGGTACCGTGGCGCTGCGCAAAGCCGAAAAGCTGCTGCCCTACGGCCCGGCACTGACGGTTATTGCGCCTGTAATCTGTCCGGAACTTGCCGCCTTGCCGGTGCGCTGCTGCCTGCGCGCCTTTACCGAGGCCGACCTGCACAGCCACGACAGCGGGCAAGCCCCCGGCTTTGTGGTGGCAGCCACAGACGACCGGGCGCTCAACCGGCGGGTTGCGGCGCTGTGCCATGCGCAGCGGATTCCTGTCAATGTAGTGGACGACCCGGCCGCCTGCAGTTTCCTGTTCCCCGCATTGGTGCAGCGCGGGCGGCTGAGCGTTGGCATCAGCACCGGCGGCGCCAGCCCCACTGCCGCCATCTGGCTGAAGCGGCAGATCGAAGCGCTCCTGCCGCCCCATTTTGCCACGCTGCTGGATCACCTGGATGAGATGCGCCCCAAAGTAAAAGCGGCCTGCCCGGATGCGGCGGCCCGTGCCAAGGTGCTGCGGGAATCGTTTGAACGCGGGCTGGCCGGCGCCCCTCTGCCCGTTGATCACAAAGCGCCCGATACCAAAACCGGGTTCGTCACGCTGGTGGGCGCGGGGTGCGGGCAGGCCGATCTTGTCACCGTGCGCGGGCTGCGGGCGCTGCGCCGCTGCGATGCCGTTGTGTATGACGATCTGATCGACCACGCCCTGCTGCAAGAAACACCTGCCGGGGCCGGGCGGTATTATGTGGGCAAACGAAGCGGCTGCCATGCAATGTCCCAGCGTGAGATTGAGGCTTTGCTCATCCGGCTGGCCCGGCAGGGGCTGGCGGTTGCCCGGCTTAAAGGCGGCGACCCGTATGTGTTTGGCCGCGGCGGCGAGGAAGCCCTTGCGCTGCAGAAAGCCGGCGTTCCGTTTGAGGTAGTGCCGGGCATCAGTTCCGCCGTTGCCATTCCGGCCGAAGCCGGGATCCCGGTCACCCAGCGCGGGGTCAGCCGTGCCGTTCACATCATCACGGCGCAGGCCGGCGGCAAGGGCACACCGCCGATGGATTACCGCCCCTGCGCCGCCTGGGGTGGTACGCTGGTCTTTTTGATGGGCGTAGCACGCCTGCCGCAAATAGCCGCGGATCTGATGGCCGGCGGCCTTTCCCCCGCTACGCCGGCTGCCGTTGTGCGGGGCGGCTGCACGCCAGCCTGCGCCGTGCGCAGCGACCTGGCCCATATTGCAGAAAAGGCCGCCGGGGTGGCCGCGCCGGCTGTGATTGTGGTGGGAGAGGTTGCAGCGCTGGACCTGCGCGCAGCGGCCGCGCTTTGCCCCGGCTGTGAAGGAGACAAAAACGATGGGCTACCTGCTTGTGATTGATGATGACGAGAAACTCTGCGACCTGATTGCCCGCGGTCTGGGCGCGCCCGGCCGCCCGGTGCGCTGCTGCGGCGACGGTTTGGCCGGCCTGCAGCTGCTGCGCGCCGCACCGCAGGACTGCCTGTTGGTGATCCTTGACGTCATGCTGCCCGCGCCCGACGGCTGGGCCGTGCTTGCAGCCATACGGCGTGAAAGCACAGTACCCGTGCTGATGCTGACCGCCAAAGACAGCGAGGCTGATAAAGTGCGCGGGCTGCAGGGCGGAGCCGACGACTACCTGACCAAGCCGTTTGGCCTGCAGGAACTTGCCGCTCGCGCCGATTCACTGATCCGCCGGTATACGGTACTGAACCCGCAGGCACCGGCCCATGAAGCGCCGCTGCGCGGCCGCGGATACCGGATTGACCCTGCCACCCGCCGTGTGACGATACAGGGGCGGGAGATCATGCTAACCGGCAAGGAATTCGACCTGCTGTATTTTCTGGCCGCACACAAAGGCCAGGTGTTCACCAAGCAGCAGATCTATACCCGGGTATGGGGCGCCGATTACTGCTACGACGACGGCAACATCATGGCCTTTATCAGCAAGCTGCGCAAAAAGGTGGAGCCCAACCCCGACCGTCCCGCCTTTATCCTGACGGTGTATGGCGTGGGGTATCGGTTCAGCGCGGAGGTATAATCGATGGAGACAAACCTTGTTCCGATTTTGACCCTGGCCTGCGCGGCGCTGGCGTTCTGCTGCCTTGGCCTTGGGGCGGCGCTCCGGCGTGAACGGCGCACACTGCGCAGCCTGGCCGAAGCGCTTGAAGCGATCAACGCCGGCCAGCTGGCACGGCGCATTCCGGTCAAGGGCAGCCGAGAAGCCTGTGCGGTCGGGTACGGCGTCAACGCACTGGCCGCCGGCGTACAGCGCCAAATGGCGCGCCAACGGCAGGCCGCCCGCGCTTATAAACAGTTGATGACCGGGCTTTCGCATGACATCAAAACCCCGCTGGCTGCGCTGACCGGATACCTGGAAGCCATTGAACTGCAGCTTGTGAATGGTGAGGAACGGGACGAATACCTGGCTGTCGCCTTTGCCCGCGCGAAGGCGCTGCGGCATTTTGTTGAAACACTGTTTGCCTGGGTCAAACTGGATGCCGGGGAACAGGTGTTCCATTTTGCGGCAACCGATCTGCACGAATTGTGCCGTGCAAGCGCCGCAGCCTGGATTCCCCGTTGGGAACACGCCGGTTTTCGGTATACCATACAGATCCCTGACTCCTGCCGGTTGTTCACGGCGGATGCCGACAGCCTGAACCGCATTCTTGACAATCTGTTTGAAAATGTGCTGCAGCACAGCGGCGGCGACCGGCTGGCGTTCACCGTGGCCGATGCGACAGACGGAATCCGGCTGATTGTGCAGGACAACGGCCGCGGCATTCCGCCCGAAGACCTGCCCCATGTGTTTGACCGGCTTTTCTGTGGCGACCGTGCCCGGCGCGGTGGAAGCGGCCTGGGGCTGGCCATTGCGCGCGGCCTGGTACAGGCGCATGGTGGGGAAATCACCGCCGAAAGCCCGCCCGGCCAGGGCGCACGGTTCACGGTCTGGCTGCTGGAATCCCCCAAAGATGCAAAAAGCTAGAAATCGCCAAGGGTTCGGCAAGGTTTTGGCAAGGTTTGGATGATACAATGGGGGCAATCTGAAAAAGGAGGTTCCCAGATGGACGAAACATACCTGCTGCAAACCAAAGGGCTCACCAAAGTATACGGTGAGCAGACCGCGGTACGCGCCGTAAACCTGCATCTGCGTGCCGGTCGGCTTTACGGGCTGCTGGGGCGCAACGGCGCCGGGAAGACCACCATCATGAAGATGGCCCTGCGGCTTGTGCTGCCGACCGAAGGGGAAATCCGGCTGTTTGGGCAACGGCTGACAAAGCGTGACCCGGCCGTTTTCCACCGCATCGGCGCCATGATTGAAACGCCGGGCTTTTACCCCAACTTGACCGGCACCGAAAACCTTGCCATCTTTGCCAGGCTGCGCGGCACAACCCGGCCCGACGCCATTGCCCACGCCCTGTCGGTTGTCGGGCTGCCTTACCGCGACAAAAAGCTGTTCAGCCAGTATTCGCTCGGAATGAAACAGCGGCTCGGCATTGCCAACGCGATTTTGCACGACCCCGAGCTTCTGATTTTGGACGAACCAACCAACGGGCTTGACCCGATCGGCATTGCTGAAATGCGCGCGCTGCTGCGCAGGCTCTGTGAGCAGGAAGGCAAAACCATCCTGCTTTCGAGCCATATTCTTTCAGAGGTTGACCAGCTGGCCGACGACATTGGCATCCTGGACCACGGCGTACTGCTTGAAGAAGATACCATGGATGCGCTGCGGCGCAAAAACCGGCATTATATTTCGCTGACTGTCTCTGATACAGCATCAACAGCCCGGATTCTTGAACAGCAGTTCCACCTGTCTCCCGATGAATATGCCGTGCAGGATGAGGCCGAAGTACGGGTGTATGCAACCGGGCTGGACAGCGCCGGGCTTAACCGTTCGCTGGTCGCAGCCGGGGTGGCCGTGGCCGATCTGCATCTGTGCCGGTTTAGCCTGGAGGAATACTTTCAGCACATCACAGGGGGTGAGGGCATTGGCTGACCTTCTGTGGACCGAATTCGCCAAACTGCGCCGGCAGCGTATGCTTTGGCTGCTGCTGTTGGGCAGCGCCGTCATGCCGGCGTTCACCTATCTGTATTACTTCACCCACCCGGGCTGCGGCTATACCTTTCTTTCCCTGTACCGGCAGGGAATGTTCTCACTTGGGGCCATGGTGCTGCTGCCGATCTGCCTCGGCGTACTGGCCGCAATTCTTGTGGACAGCGAGCGCAGCACGCGCGTTTTGTGGCAGCTTTGGATTGTGCCTGTTTCGGCCGGTGGGTATATCCTGGCCAAGCTGGCTGTGTTGTTTGCTTTTTCAGTCGCTTACTTTGTCAGCGCGGCTGTGGTCTGCCTGGCCCCGGTTTTCTTCCTTCCTGCGCTGCGCCCTTCCCCCGGCGCGCTGGCTTTCGTCGTGTTTCTTGCCGCAAGGTTCTGCTTGCTTGAAACAGCGGCCGCGCTGCCGCTGCTGGGGCTGGCGATCCTGCTGAAAAAGAGCCTTGTCTCTTGCGGCGTATCCATCCTGTACGGAATTTTCGGCTTCATTCTTGCCTCCAAAGCGCCGTTTTGGCTGCCTTCCGCCTGCGCGGCGCTCTGGGGCGTGCAAGGAGTGCCGGGCGTCCGGTTTCCGGTTTCGTTTTCTCTTTTCCCTGCGCTGGTCTGCTTCGGCGTTTGGGGCGCGGCAGCGGTGGTCGCCGCATGGAACAGCTTGCGGGAGGTGGAATGATGTCGGGTTTTCGCATTTACCTGTGGGCCGAATGCGCCAAGCTGCGGCGCTGCCGCATGCTGGCGGTGTTCGTATTTGGGGCGCTGCTTGTTGTGCTGCTGGTACTTGTGCAGGGCGGGCTGAACGGCAGCGGGGTTTCGTACCTGGCTGAACCCTACTGGGTTTTGACCGGCGTGCAGTCTCTGGGCAGCATTTTCGCGCTGCCTGCGCTTGTGGCCCTGCTGGGCGGGTACCTTTTCTGCCGTGAACGGCAGGAGGATGTCTGGAAGTCCCTGCTGGTTCTGCCGGCGGATACGCGGTGGATGACGCTGGCCAAGCTGGCCCTGACGTTGGCCGGCAGCGCGGGGTTGTACCTTTTGCTGTTTTTGGCTGCCCTTTGCATAGAGGCCGTACTGCACGGCGGGGCACTGGCAGCGGGCGATCTGCTCAGCTATCTGCGGATGTATGCGACCGAAGGGGTGCTTGTCTTTTGCGCCGTACTACCGGTTGTGGCCTGGGTGGCGCGGCGCGGGCGCGGGTATTGGCTTGCCATGGTTTTGAGCGAAGCATTCTCGGTGCTGGTGCCGCTGATCAGCGGGGCCGGGCTGCCCGCCTGCCTGCACCCGCTGGTGGCCGCCTTTACGCTGGCCGGATACTACCCCGGCGGCCCGGCGCACTGCGGGCTGAGCGCCGCCGTGCTGGCCGTCTGCCTGGCTGCCGGGGCCGCGCTGCTGTCCGCACAGGAAAAATTGGATTGAACGCAGGGTGCCCGGCCGGCACCGTGTCTTTGCTTGCGCTGATGGTCAACTTTGTCGCTGCCGGCGCCGATCTGCTGATTGCGCTCAAAGTATTTCGGGAAGGTCCCTGCCTGATCGTCGATCACCCGACGCAGGCCGGTTACATCGCGTATTACCGCTAAAAGCAGATGCAAGGGTCAGAACGCCAAATTTTTACCCAGTTTGGTAACTTAATCACCGAAAACTCTTGCACTGCGTGGTATACTATAGACATCGAAAACAACAACACCGCAAGGAGGTATATACAATGTCTGTGATTACCCTTACCAAAGAAAATTTTGAGCAGGAAGTGCTGCGCAGCGACAAGCCGGTGCTTGTGGACTTCTGGGCCAGTTGGTGCGGCCCGTGCCGGATGGTCTCCCCGATTGTGGACGAGATTGCCGAGGAACGCAGCGACATCAAGGTTGGAAAGGTCAACGTGGATGAGCAGCAGATGCTGGCCGCCCAGTTCTCGGTCATGAGCATCCCGACCCTTCTGGTGTTCAAAAACGGCCAGGTCGTGAACCAGGCTGTCGGCGCCCGGCCGAAACAGCAGATTCTTGCATTGCTGTAACCATTTTTTCCGCACATGAAAAGACGCCGCAGGCAGCCTGCGGCGTCTTTTTGTATCTGTGCAGAAAAATGTGCTTTATTCGGCCAGGGCGCGCAATGAAGGTTCGTCGGTCAGCTGAAGGGTTCCCCGCGCGAGCTTAACCCAGCCCTCTCCCTGAAAATAGCGCAGCATCCGGGTCACCACCTCCCGTGCGGTGCCCATGTGGTTGGCGATGGCCTCATGGGTCAGGTGCAGTGTTGCGCTGTGTTCGAGTTTTGCTTCCGCAAGCAGGAAGGCCGCCAGCCGGCGGTCAAAACTTTTCCAGAGGATCTGCTCGATCAGCCACATGACGTCTGAAAAGCGGGCGGCGATAAGCTCGTTTGTAAAATTGGCAAGCGGGGCCGATTCCGCCATAACCGCTTTATAGACATCCGGCGGAAGGACAAGCACTTCGGAAGGGGCTTCAGCTGTTACCGTCACCGCAAAGGCAATCTGCGGCATCATGCAGGAAGCCGAGAACAGGCAAATTTCACCGGGCAGCAGCCGGTACAGCGTAATCTCGCGCCCATCCTCCGAAAGGATGAAGACCCGCAGCCTGCCGCTTTTGACAAGCAGCAGCCCTACGCAGTCGGCGTCGCCATTGTGAATCAGCTCACCGGCAGAAAAGGCCCGCGGCCGCGCCGCCTCAGACAGGCGGGTCTGCTGGGCCGGGGTCAACTGCCCCCAGCCGGGTATCCAGGTGTTTAATGCCGGCATGTTCTGCCCCTCCTTCACCGCCTTGATCGGCCGATATACCAAGTATAGAGGCAGCGCGTGCGAAAGTCAACCAGCCGGAGCCGTTTCCGGGCGCTTGGCCGTGTAGAGCAGCGTAGCCAGCGCAACGGTGACCGGTACAGCCAACACAACGCCGAAACTGCCGGCCAGCCCCTGCATGACCGAAATGCCGATGTTGTTTGAGTTGAGGATCTGCAGAATCGGCAAGTCATAGGCATAATCGAGCACAAGCATGCTGACGCTGCCGCCGGCAAAAGCAAGAATCAGGGTATTGGAATCCGTGCCCATCATGTCGCGGCCAATCCGCATACCGGAAGCAAACAGCGCGCCGCGGCTCATCGCCGGGTTCTGCGCAAGCACTTCCCCCATTGAGCTCGCAACCGACATCGCGACATCCATCACCGCGCCAAGGCTTGAAATCAGCAGCCCGGCAAAGAGCAATTCACCCACGTTGATGCCGTTTGTGTTCCACAATGTAATGAGAGTTTCAATATCCGAAACGTTCCACCCCGATATACCGGTTGCCGCGCCAAAAATGGCGGCGACAAGCCCCGCAATGACAACCCCGGCCACCGTACCGGCGCTTGCCACCACGGTTTTGCGGGTGGGGCCGCCGATAAAATACATGGTAACCGCCGTTGTCACCGCGCAGATCAAGACGGAAGTCCAGAGCGGCGGCCAGCCGAGATACACAAGCGGCAGATACAAAAAGATGATGGCGAGGAAGGTGAACGCCAGCCCCAGCGCCCCCTTAAGCCCCTGCTTGCCGCCAATGACTACCAACGCGACGAGGTACAGCGCAGCAAAAAGCAGCAGCACCCCGCCGCGATCCTGCGAGTAAACGCTCGAGACCGTCGTATCGCCGGCAACGCTCTGCATGACGATAACGCGGAGCCCCGGCGTGCAGGTTGCGCCGAAGAGATAGCCCGCGCTGCTTGTCATCTCGATCACCTGGCCGTTGCGCACACCGGTGGTCATCCGCACGGCAACCCGCTGTTCGCCGACACGGGTGCCATCCGGCTGGAGGTTATCGACAAGCACTTCGGTGACAACGCCTTTTTCAAAGGTCTGCCCGGTGCGGTTGATCAGTTCGGTTTTCTGCACGTTTTGCAGCAGCAGGGCCAGCAAGGTGGTCAGCGCCAGCGCAACGGCCATAAACCACCAGCGCCTGGCAAAGGACAAAATCTTGGTTCGCATGGGGAAGCACTCCTGTCTTGGGCAGCGATCATTCGATAAAAAGCGGGCCCCGCCGCACAGCACGGCGAAGCCCGGTTAACGCCGATTGGGTCAATCAGACGGTTTTGTGAATCGTGAAGGTATCATCGATCTGTTCCACCGCACCGTCGTCGGTAATCTGGTAGGTATCGATCGAGAAGGTATCGGCCGTGATGTGCAGCACGCTGTAGCTCGGCAGCCAGTTCTGGCTGCGGGCCGCGATGTAATCCTGCTGGGTGGCCAGCAGCTCATAGAACTTGGAGCCGGAAGCCGAGTTCGCCGTCATGTAGAGGATGCCTTCGGGATCGGTCAGTTCGTTGCCTTCGGTTTCCTCAATCGTGTAGCACTTGTTGCCGTCTACAAACGCCTGTTTGGAAGCTTCGCCTTCCGCATCGCCTTCTTCCGGCCAGAGGGTATAGAGCTCACCGGTCGCAACGTTCATCGCATGATCCCAGTCATAGTCGGTGCCGTCTTCATTCATCGGCATCGAGTAGGCATCATGGGTTTGGCCGTCGCCGGACAGCATCTTGGAACGGCTATAGGTGTGGTCATGGCCCTGCAGGACAACGTCAATGTCGTTCGCATCAAAGATCGGGGTGAGCTGGGTGCGCAGGATCATGCCGTCGGTATCCGAATGATCGTAACCGGAGCCATAGATATCCTGGTGCAGCGTAACGATCCGCCAGGTGGCGTCAGGGTAAGCGGCAACGGCTTCCTCCACCGTTTTCTGGTGCTCGGCCGCGTTGTAGTTGTTGGTATTGAGCACGATGAAGACAGCCGGGCCATAGCTGTAGTAATAGTCGCCGCCGGCCTCGGTCAGACCGTTCTCGGTCTCGTTGGGGTTGTAGAAGTGGTAGGCATAGTCCGGGTTGAGCGAGTCATGGTTGCCGATCGTGGTGGCAACAGGCAGGCCGGCCAAAACCGCAGGGTTCAGGTAGGCGGCGTACTCCTCCTCCTTGGGCTGGCCGGTCTTGTTGACCTGGTCACCGGCCGAGATCACAAAGTTGAGGTTGGGGTTTTCCTCGGTCGCAATTTCCAGGGTACGGTTCCAGCCATACCCATCGTTGCGGGCAGCGGTGTTGGCGGCGCCGCTGTCATTGACAAGCTCTTCCCCGCCCTGCGGCTTGCCGGAAGACGCGCCAACCTGCGGGTCGCCGACATAGAGCAGGTTCAGTTCCGAAAAGCTGCCGGTCTTATATTCGACAGGTTCGGTTTCAACCCCGTTCTTTTCAACGGTATAATAATAAGTGGTGTTTTCAGCCAGGCCGGTGACCGTGACATGGTTGTAGTCATAGGCCTCGCCGCCGGTCAGTTCGGTATCTACCGCACCGGTTTCACCCGTGAATTCCTGCAGCGCGCTGGGGTCAGTGCCGAAGTGGACAACCGGGGTGGCTGCACCGTCGGCCGTCTTGGAATACCAGGCAAAATTGAGCTGGGTTTCATCGGCGCCGGGGGTCAGCGAAACTTTGGTATAGTCGGTGGCAACGGTGTCCCACGCAGCAACCCAGGCATCCCAGTCGGTACCGGTCACGCTGGAGTCATTATACTGGTCAGGCAGCGCCGAAACCGAAACGCTGCCGGCTGCGGCAGTGCTGGTATCGGCAGCCTCACTGGAAGCAGCCTCGCTCGAAGCGGCTTCGCTGGAGGCAACTTCACTGGAGGAAGCAGCTTCGCTCGAAGCGGCGGGTTCGCTGGAACTGCTGGCACCGCAGCCGGCCAAAACACCGGCCAGCATTGCGCAGCTGAGCAGCGCGGAAATCGCTTTCTGACTCTTCATTTGCATTTCTCTCCCTTTCTTGTGGCGGCACCGCGGCATATGCGGTCAACCGTCCACCGGCAAGCCGTTTTCCAAATTTCCGGGTTGGAAAGACAGGGCTTGCACAGTTCCGAATCTTTACAATGGTATAAATCATAGAATTCATGCAGCCGGATTCGGCATTTCTTGGGGCCCAAGCAGAACTATAGCACAGGTTCTTGGCATTTTCAACAAATTAGAGCAAAGATTTTCTGTGATTTTACCAAAGTATTGCAAAGGAAGGCAGATGTAAAATTTTCGTTCAACGTCACCACTGCAGCCTTTGGTGTAGTTGGGCAAAGGCTTACCGTTTTGCCATGCGATGTCGGCGCCAGCCGAGCAAAAAGGCCGAATGCAGAATAACAAATACCGAACCGGCGTTATGAACCAGCGCGCCAACCACCGGGTTGAGCAAGCCGGTGATTGCCAGCGTAATGGCAAGGAAGTTCAACGCCATAGAGAAAGTCAGGTTACAGCGGATGACAAACATCATCCGGCGGGAAAGCGCAACCAGATGCGGCAATTCCCGCAGGTCATCGTTGATCAGGGCAATATCGGCGGCCTCAACCGCAATGTCGCTGCCGATGCCGCCCATCGCAATGCCAACCTGCGCCCGTTTGAGTGCGGGCGCATCGTTGATTCCATCCCCTATCATCGCGACGGGCTGCCCCTCAGCCAGGCTGTCATCCATATACCGGAGCTTATCCTGCGGCAGGCAGCCGGCATGCCAGCTGTTGATCCCGAGTTGCCGGGCCAGGTGGCGGGCCGCTTTCTCGTTGTCCCCGGTCAGCAGCACCGGCTCCACCCCCAGCGCCTGCACTTCTGCCAGTGCAGCGTGCGCTTCCGGGCGAACCGTATCCGACAAAGCAAGCAAGCCCACAGCCCGATTGTCACAGGCGATATAGATCACGGTGCAGCCTTCTTCCAGGCTGGCGTCCGCGGCCCTGGCTGCGGCCTGCGGCAGCGGAATGCCCTGTTCAGCCAGCATGGCCCGGTTGCCGGCCAGGATCGTCCGCCCTTCCACCACGGCTTGCACGCCGCGGCCCGGCAGCATCTGGAATTGATCGGCTGCAGGAAGCAGGCCGGCTTCGTTTTCACGCCAGCTGGTTACAATGGCCTTGCCCAGGGGATGTTCCGACAATTGTTCCGCAGCGGCAACCAGCGTGAACAGCGCCGCTTCGTCAAGCTCAGGGCACAGGGTGTGCACCGCAGCCACCCGCGGCGCGCCAAGGGTCAGGGTTCCCGTTTTGTCAAACGCCACGCGGCGGACTGAGGCCAACCGTTCCAGCGCGTCCCCTTCACGGACAAGGAACCCGTGGTGGGTTGCATTGCCGATAGCCGCCATAATCGCGGTAGGGGTTGCCAGCACAAGCGCGCAGGGACAAAATACAACAAGGATCGTTACTGCGCGGATGATCTGGCCGGTGAACAGCCAGGTCAGCACAGCAGCCGACAGGGCTATGACAACAATCCAGGTTGCCCAGCGGTCTGCCAGGCCGACAATCTTTGCCTTGCCGGCATCCGCCGTTTGCACCAGGCGGATCATGCGCTGGATGGAACTGTCCTCCCCTACCTTGCCGGCTCGAAGGTCAATGGAACCAAACTGATTGACCGTACCGCTGGCCACGCTATCGCCGGCAGATTTGTCCACCGGCATGGATTCCCCGGTCATGATCGCCTGGTTTACCGAAGTCTGACCGGAAACGATGACGCCATCCACCGGGATGGTTTCCCCGGGCAGCACACGCACCAGATCCCCCACCCGGACCTGTTCCGCGGGCAGAATATCCGCCTGCCCGTCATGCAGGACACGGGCGGTGCGAGGCGTCAGTTTGACAAGTTTCTCAATACCGGCGCGCGCACGGGCGACCGTGAGCTCCTCCAGCAGGGCGCCAAGCTGCATGATAAAAGCAACTTCACCGGCTGCGAAGTCCTCCCCGATGATCACCGACGCAACAAGGGCGATCTAGACAAGGACATCCGCCTTGATATCAAAGGCAGTGATCAGCCCATGCAGCGCTTCCAGCAGGATCGGAACACCGCACAGCAGAATGGCCACCCAGGCCGGGTCAACCGGCAGGTCAAGCACCCCCAAAATGCTGATAAGCAGCGCTATACCCGATACCGCCAGGAAGGCAATGTCTCGCCTGGTTCCGCCCCATTCATTGAGTTTTTCAATCCATTCGGCCACTTTTTTCATTTGAAACCTCCCCTGCCCACTCCCTGGGTGCACCTGAAAAAGCCAGCGCGCCCGTTTCCGCCAACAAGCAGCGCCTGACTCGATGTGGGACTTTGAAATCCCTCCGGCATTTCAGCGGTTGAACGCCAAGCTGCCACTGTTGTGCCATAAATGTTCCGGCAGCCTTGGATCGATCGGATACACATGGCAGATGCGGCTGTTCACAGAAATACGGGTGATGGGCACATCGCCATTATACCCATAGGGGTATAGGTTGTCAAGTGGCATTCGCTTTCCCGCAGCAAAACGAAACGCCGGCGGCGGCAGATACCGTCGGCGGCGTTTCAGGTCCTATTTTGTCGTTTGGGGGAAGGTACAGAACGGGCGCCCCCGGCTCGTGCTCACCTTGGCAGCGGTTTCGCCAGAGGGATTGGGCGCCCCCTTAGTTCATGTTGGCGAACCGCTCCACCGCTTTGGTGAAACTGGCGATTGTCGCATCGGCGTCCCCATGCTCAATGCCATCGCGGACGCAGTGCTTGATATGGCCTTCCAGCACAACCTGCCCGCACCGGTGGAGCGCTGATTTTGCGGCATTGATCTGGGCAAGGACATCCTCGCACGGCACATCCTCATCCACCATGCGGTCAATGGCCTGCACTTGGCCTATAATTTTCTTTAGCCGGCGGTGCAGGTTGTCGGCATCCATACATTGCCTCATGGTATCCTCCCGCTTTATTCCACAGCGTAGCCTTTTTCACGGATGACGGCGACAACCTGATCGACATAGGTCTGGCAGGTTTGCTGTTCCGGCGCTTCCACCATTACGCGAACCAGCGGCTCAGTGCCGGACTCCCGCACAAGGATGCGGCCGGTATCGCCCAGCGCCTCGGCCACCTGGGCCACCGCAGCCTGCACGTCGGCGTCAGCCTGGGCAGCCGCCTTATCGGTTACTTTAACGTTTTCAAGCACCTGGGGATAGATTTTCAGCGGCGCTGCCAGCTCGCTCATCGGCTTTTTGCGGGCCATCATCACTTCCATCAGCTTGAGGCTCGTCAAAATGCCGTCGCCGGTGGAGGCATACTTTGAGAAGATGATATGCCCGCTCTGCTCGCCGCCAATGCGGCTGCCATGCTGCTGCATATACTCATAGACATACTTGTCGCCGACAGCAGTCTTGGCATACTCGATGCCAAGCTCATCCAGCGCTTTGTACAGGCCAAAGTTGGACATCACCGTTGTGACGACGGTGTTGGTGACAAGCTTGCCGCGCTCTTTCATATAACGGCCGTAGATATAGAGAATGTGGTCGCCGGTAATGACGTTGCCTTTTTCATCGACGCACAGGCAGCGGTCAGCATCGCCGTCATACGCAAACCCGACATCAAGCCCCTTTTCAACCACAAACTTCTGCAGCGCTTCAATGTGGGTGGAACCTGCGTTCAGGTTGATATTGAGGCCGTTGGGTTCGGCATTGATGACGTAGGTTGTCGCGCCGAGGGCTTCAAACACAGCCTTGGCAATATTCCAGCTCGAACCGTTGGCACAGTCAAGGCCGACCTTGACCCCGCGGAAGGAATACATGCCCAGGCTGATCAGGTACCCGATATAACGGTTGCGGCCCGCGACATAATCGACGGTGCAGCCGATCTTTTCCTTGGTGGCGAAGGGCAGTTCAGCCCAGGCCTGGCCAAAGGCTTCAAGACGACCGTCGAGATACGCTTCGACAAGGGAGATCGTCTCCTCATCCATCTTCTCGCCCTGGCCGTTGATCAGTTTGATGCCGTTGTCATAATACGGGTTGTGCGAAGCCGAGATCATGATGCCGCAATCGAAACCATCCACCCGGGCCACATAGGCCACGCTGGGGGTGGTGGTGACGTGCAGCAAATAGGCGTCCGCGCCTGAGGCGACCAGCCCGCCGACAAGGCTGTATTCAAACATATAGCTCGACCGCCGGGTGTCCTTGCCGATGACAATGCGTGCCGGACCTTCCTGGGTTGCAAGGCCCTCTTCTGCCGCACGGCGACGTTTTTCGTTGTAGTACCATCCAAGGAAGCGGCCGATCTTGAACGCATGGTCGGCGGTCAGGGTGACATTGGCTTCACCGCGGAAACCATCGGTGCCAAAATATTTGCCCATAACGGGTCCCCTTTCTGATTGTTTGCTCTATAGATATGCGGAAAAATCGTGTATATTGTGGGGTGCATGCAACGCGCCCCAGTATCCAATTTAACAGTATACATGATTTTGCCCCAAATGACAAGCGCAAAGAAAACGGGCCGGCAAAGGCCGGCCCGCAGGCGTTGGGATTATTCAAACATCGCGGCGCAGCGGCCCAGCAGATCTGTGATCGGCAGATGCTGCGGGCAGATCCGTTCACACTGCTTGCAGTGGATGCACGCCGAAGCTTTGCCGCCTTCCGCCGTGGCGGCAGCATACGCCGCGGCGGCTTCGGCCTTCTGGCCGTTGGCCAGCTGTTTGTTGGCTGCGGCGAAAATTTCAGGAATGGCGATCTTTTTCGGGCAGCCGGCCGTGCAGTAATGGCAGGCCGTACAGGCAATGGCCGCACTGTTGCCCAAAATGTGCTGGGCCTGCTGGATCACCTTTTGCTCCGCATCATTGAGCGGCTGGAAGTCAGACATTGTCGCAAGGTTGTCGTCCACCTGTTCCAGGTTTGACATACCGGACAGCACGGCCAGCACCCCATCAAGCGAGGCGGCAAACCGCAGCGCCCAGGATGCGTAGGAAGCGCCGGGCTTGGCTGCATCAAACAAAGCCTTGACCTGTTCCGGCGGGTTGGCCAGCGCGCCGCCCTTGACCGGTTCCATAATCACAACCTGTTTGCCATGCTTGCGGGCGACTTCATAGCAGGCGCGAGACTGCACTTCAGGGTTTTCCCAGTCGGCATAATTGATCTGCAGCTGTACGAAATCAACGTCAGGGTGCTCGGTCAGCAGCTTGTCAAGCAGTTCCGGCGAATCATGGAACGAGAAGCCATAATGCCGGATCGTACCGTTTGCCTTTAGTTCCCTGACAAAATCCCAGAGGCCGAATTCCTCGTATTTGTCCACGTTGTTGGCCATCAGGGCATGCAGCAGATAGTAGTCGAAATAGCCGGCCCCGGTACGCGCAAGGCTGGTTTCGAGCTCCTTGCGCGCTTCCTCCGCATTGGCGCATTTGCCGACATGCAGTTTGGTCGCAAGGGTATAGCTTGCGCGCGGGTGGCGATCGACAAGGGCTGCCTTGGCCGCAACCTCGGAACCGTCGTACACATAAGCGGTGTCAAAGTAAGTAAAGCCGGCCGCCAAAAAGTGGTCAACCATCTCACAGACCTGCGGCACATCAATGGCCTCGTTGGTCTTGGGCAAACGCATCAGGCCGAAGCCGAGCTTGCCTTTTGTTTGTTCGCTCATTTTTATAACCTCCCGTTTTCCCGCACAGCCACGCGGGTATTGTGCTTATATTATACACCCGGCCGCCAGCGCAGTGCAAGATGGCGGCCCGGCCCCTGGCGCCTTTACCCCTTTCGGACCGGGTGGCGAATCACCGTTTTCCACCTTTCCGGCGCAACCTTCCTTGCATCGCTGAGATAGATTTCATGGTGCATGCGATGCTCCGTGATGTCAAGCCGACAGCCCTGGTCTTCCATATAAGCGTGCATGCGGGCGACTGTAGCAGGTTCTGCATCATAAGGGCCGACATGCAGGCACTGTACGCACAGGCCCTCTTCATAGGTCCAAAACTCCGCCTTGGAGAAATCCGCCTTCTTTTTGCGGGTGGCCTCCTCAACCGCCCAGTCAAAGTCAGCTTGCGCCACAAAATCAGGCAGCCGGATGGCTGAGATCCAGCGGAAAGTCTCCTTGTGGGCATAGTCGATCCCCTGCACGCCGTCCTGCCACCAGAAACCTTCCAGCGGCGGGACGACATAATCGAAGTAACCTTCGATCTGGCGGTCTCCCTTTTTGCTCATCTTGATTGTAAACGCAATCCCATACAGCAAGCCAATGGCTTGTTTGTACGCGCCGCCTTCCTCGTTCGGGTCCCCCCGGCCGCGGACTGCAACAAAATTCATGCGCGGCACCGTGATAAGGCCGGGCTTGTTTTTGGGCAGGTAAAATTCCTTATACTCTTTTTTATAGTCAAACGCCATATTGCTCCCTCCTTGCTGCAAAGCAGTTTATACTTTGGCCGATGCTTCGATGCGCTGCTGCAGCGCGGCGTCATAGATTTCAGGATCACACGGGCAGGCAACAGCCCTGCCCTGCCAGCCGGAAAGATGCGCGGCGTTTGCCAGCTGTACTTCGGCAAGGCCCGCCGCGGCATCGGCCAGCAGCGGGGCCCCGGTTGCGCGATGTGCCGCAAAATTTTCAATACAGTCTGTGTAAGCCGCCAAAAGCGGCGCCGCACAGGAAGCGGTTTCTTCAACAAACAGGCGCTCGGGGTCGGTGCGCAAAGCCGTTTCCTGCTCATGTTGGGTCAGGATGCGGTTGAGTTCCGTTTCCGTGCGGACAAAGCGCCGCACCCGCAGCCTGGCGGCATCCTCCAGCAGGATGGTCCCGCCCTCGCATTCTATTTCAAGCCGGTTCACACCGGCCGGGTTGTGGGTGCTTGCAGTGAACACGCCAACCGCCCCGCCCGGGTATTCAGCCACAAGGGTAACATCGTTTTCCACCTCAATCGCACGGTACGCGCCTTCACGGTTGCAGGCATAAATCCGCTGCGGCATCCCGCAAAACCAGAGCCAAAGGTCCAGCTGATGCGGCGCCTGGTTGACAAGAATACCGCCGCCTTCCCCACGCCAGCTGCCGCGCCAGGCAGCGCTCCGGTAATAGCTGTCCGGACGCCACCAGGCATCGGCCACCCAGACGCTGCGGCGCACCCCGCCCAGCGCCCCGCTGTGCAGCAGCTCCGCCAGCTGACGGTGCAAAGGGTTGGCACGCTGATTGAACAAATACCCCAGCGCACGGCCGGTGCGGCGTGCGGTATCCGCCATCCGGGCGGCGTCGCTTGCCCGCAGGGCGGCAGGTTTGTCACACAGGACATCCAGGCCATGCTCCATTGCATACAGGGCAATCTCGGCATGAAGTCTGTGCGGCACCGTGATGAGGACGGCGTCGCAGGCATGGGCATCGATCAGGCAGCGCCAATCGGTATAGCAGGCCAGGCCGGCCGCACGGTAAGGCGCAAGGGTAGTTTCGTTGCGGGTGCTGACCGCCGTCAAGGTGCAGTGCGCCGGCTGCGGCACGGCACCCCACTGCATCAGCGCGCCCTGCAGCAGCGCCGCATACAGGCTTCCCTGCACCCCAAGGCCGATAATTCCAAAACGGGTTTGCATGGATCTTTCCTTTCCTGGGATATGCCCGGGTTAAATTCTGCCCTGCGGGCACAGAGCCCCTTTTCTTTCATCATACACCCGTCAGGGGCTGGCTGGCAACGCTTTTTCTTTGCGCTTTGCACAAAAGAAAGCCGGGGCCACAAGGCGGTTCCGGCCTTCTGTTCAACGGTTGAAATAGGTGGCGATCTCTTTCATGCGAACGCTTTGGCGCACACCGAACGGGCAGCGTTTGTCACAGTGGCTGCAGCCGATGCAGGCGTCGGCCTTTACGGTCAGCTTGCTGTAATGGTTGGCGGCCATCGCATCGCCGGCCTGGGCCAGGTCGTAATACTTGTTGACCAGGCCGACGTCGATGCCGGCCGGGCAGGGCTGGCAGTGGTTGCAATAGACGCAGCTTCCGCGGGCGGCCTCCGGCGTGAAGCGGCCGATGCCTGCGTAGTCCTTTTCTTCCGCAGCAGCTTCGGCAAAGCCGAGCAGGTCATGCAGATCCTGCATACCGCGCACACCGGGCAGCACCGTGAGCACACCCGGGCGGTCGAGCGCATATTGCAAGCACTGGTAGCGGGTCAGCGCCGCATGAAACGGCGAGGTGGCCGCCTGAAGAAGTTTACCGCCGTGGAACGGTTTCATGACCGAGATGCCGACGCCGAGCGCTTCACACCGGCGGAACAGCGCCGCACGCTCCGACACCGAACCGACGCCGAGTTCGTCCTGCCCCTGCTCCAGGTCATAGGCCGGGTTGATCGAAAACATCATCAAATCCACAAGGCCGGTATCAAGGACCCGGTTTGCCACCGACGGCGTGTGGGAAGAAAAGCCGATATGGCGCACGCGGCCGGCTGCTTTCTGTTCCTTGATAAAATCAAGCACGCCATTGTGGACGAGGTCGTCAAAATCGGCGTCCTCATCCACGCAGTGCAAAAAGCCGAAATCGGCATATTCCGTGCCGAGGGTTTTGAGCTCCCACGCAAACATCCGGCGGATCTCGGCAAGGTTGCGCGACCAGCCATATTCCCCCGCCGCATTGTAGACCGCGCCAAAGTGCAGCTGAAAGAAGACCCGCTCGCGCTGGCCGGCGATGGCGCGCCCAAACGGCGCATAGACATTGCGCGCGCCGGCGCACAGGTCAAAAAAGTTGATGCCGTGGTCGATTGCGGTACGAACAACCTGCTCGATCTCTGCATCGCCCGCCTGCTGGATGCCGCCCATACCCAGGCCGAGCACGCTGAAATTTTCCTGCCCGTTTCCGTGTGGAAGGTGCCGATATTCCATATAGATTCCCTGCTTTCCTCTTTTTTATCACTATACCTCAGCGCACAGCAGGGGGGAAGGACCGTTTTGTTCCGAGCGTGCAAACTTTTTGTTTCCCCTGTGGCGGGAAAACGGTTATTGACATTCGGCGGCAGCGAGTATACTATATATAGTATACCGTAACGAGAGCAAAACCACGATCTTGTTTTCAGGAGGAAACCCATGAACGTACGCAAACGCAGCGGCAAGGTTGTCCCCTTTGACGCTGATTTTATTGCCCGCGCCGTCACATTGGCCGCCGCTGCGGCCGGCGAACATGACGAAGCCGCCATTGCTGCGGTCACCAGCCTTGTCACCGCCAAGCTGCAGGCCAACGGGCGGGATATCCAGGATATTGAGACAATCCAGGATACGGTGGAGGAAACCCTGTTTGAAGAGCACCACTACCAGACCGCCAAAGCCTATATCCGCTACCGGCTGGAAAAAGAGAAGGAGCGTGCCGGCGGCGCGCCGGCCGAAGGGCTGCTGAGCCGGGAATTTTTAAGCCCTTACAAACATGCGCCCAACCCGATGCAGCAGCTGGGGGCGTTTGTGTATACCCGCACCTATTCACGCTATCTGCCGCAGTACGGGCGGCGGGAATTCTGGTGGGAGACTGTGCGCCGCGCCGTAGAATACAACTGCTCGCTCGCGCCGACCAGCCGCGAAGAAGCCGAACAGCTGTATGACAACATCTATCATATGCGACAGTTTTTGTCCGGCCGGACGCTGTGGGTCGGCGGCACACCGGTGGCCGATGCCTACCCGATGGCCAACTACAACTGCGCTTTCACCGTTATCGACAGCTTTTCGGCCTATCATGACCTGTTCTACCTGCTGATGGTGGGCAGCGGCGTCGGGGTACGGGTGCTGCAATCCGATGCAGACAAACTGCCGCCGGTGCGCACCGACCCGGAAATCCTGCACAAATCCTATGACCCGGTGCCGGCTGCCGAACGGCTGGAATACACCAACCTGACTTTTGCGCGGGATACCGCAACGCTGACGATCGGCGATTCGAAGGAGGGCTGGGCCCAGGCACTGCAGCATTACTTTGACCTTTTGACCAACCGGGAATACCGCCAGGTGCAGCGTCTGGTCATTGTGTATGATTCCATCCGCCCGAAGGGGGAACGGCTCAAAACCTTTGGCGGCACCGCCAGCGGCTATGGTTCGATGATGGCAATGGTGGGCAAGATTCACAAGGTGATTACTGCGGCCGGCCGGCGCGAAGGAAAAACCTGGGTACAGCTGCAGCCGATAGATTTGTTGGACATCGCAAACATTATTGGTGAGAATGTTGTTTCGGGCGGGGTGCGGCGCACCTCTGAAATCGGGCTGATCGACGCCGACGACAAAGCCTGCATCCAGGCCAAAAGCCAGCTCTACCGCCAGATCAACGGCCGGTGGGAGATCAATAAAGAGATCGCCCACCGCCAGATGAGCAACAACTCGATCTTTTACCGCCGCAAGCCGAGCCGGGAGCAGCTGCACTGGCACCTGCAGCAGATGCGGTATTCCGGAGAACCCGGCTGGATCAACGAGGAAGCCGGCGCCAAACGGCGCCCGAACTTTAACGGCTGCAATCCCTGCGGTGAAATATTGCTGGACAGCCACGGGCTTTGCAACCTGACCACCGTCAATGTAATGGGGTTTGTCAAAGACGGCGCGCTTGACCGTACAGCACTGCTGCATGCGCAGCAGCTTTCAGCCCGGGCCGGCTACCGCATGACCTGCCGTGAACTGGAAATGCACAGCTGGAACGCCGTGCAGCAGCGTGACCGGCTGCTGGGCTGTTCGGTAACTGGGTGGCAGGACATGGTCAACGCCACCCGGATGACCCGCGACGATCAGGTGGCCCTGCTGCGTGAACTGCGTGAAACAGCCCACAGCGCTGCCGCCGAAATTGCCGACCAGCTCGGCGGCAAGCGGCCGCTGCTGGTGACGACAGTCAAGCCGGAAGGCACCCTTTCATTGCTGCCGACCGTTTCAAGCGGCGTGCATTATTCCCACGCGCCGTATTATATCCGCCGGGTCCGGATTTCGGCTGCCGACCCGCTCTGCAAAGTATGCGAAGATCTGGGCTACCCGGTTCTGCCCGAGGTAGGCCAGGACCCTGACGACCCGACCACCAAGGTGGTGGAATTTCCGGTACAGGCGCCGGCCGGCCGGGTCAAGGCGGATGTTTCAGCCATTGAGCAGCTCGAAAACTACAAGATGTTCATGGCGAACTATGTGGACCACAACTGCTCTGTCACAATCCATGTGCGCAACGACGAATGGGAGGCTGTCGAGCAGTGGGTCTGGGACAATTGGGACGATATCGTCGCGCTGTCCTTCCTAAGCTATGACGACAGTTTCTATGAGCTGATGCCGTATGAAGCGATTGATGAAGCCGAATACGAGCGACGCAAAACGGCAATGCGTCCTTTCAATCCGTCGCTGCTCTCCCGCTACGAGCACGAAGAAACCGAACTTGACATCGGCGCCTCAGACTGCGCCAACGGCGTCTGCCCGGTGCGGTAATCAACCATCCTCCCGCAGGGCATGGGCCAGACAATGCGGCACGGTGCGCGGCCCGTCGGCAATCCGGCGGGCCGCTTTGCTGCCTGCCGCCTCATAACTCTTTTGCAGCAGGGCGAGAACCTCCTCAAGAGGCAGGCTGCCGTCAAGCAGCAGGCCGATCCAGCCGGCACGGTTCATATGGTAAGCCGGCAGCTAGCCGGCGCGGCTGCGCAGCAGATCCCGCAGCAGCGGATCGGCACATTTGAGATCCGGCAGGTCAACCCGGCCTTCACCCGAAAGGCCCTGGGTTGCGCGCGGCAGATCCATGATCAATGCAAACCATTTGCGATTGTCCGGCCGGCGCAGCACAAGATGGTTCGGGCTTTCGGTCCACAGCGATCCCGGGGCAAGATTGTAGGCCGCAACGGCGGCGCGCAGGAATGTCTCGCGGGTGGCGGTGGTTTGTGTGGGCATTTCGTTCGGCATAGCGGTTGCCACTTCCCTGTCTTTTGGTATTTGTTGCAGGATACCGCACAGACAGAGCGCTGTCCAGAACACAAGACGCCCCCGGCCATTGGCGGTCGGAGGCGTCTTGGCTTTTAGTTTCTTGCGCGGTGCGCAGCTTCCAGCATTGCGCTGCTGATTTTGCCGATCGCGATATAGTTGCGCAGCACGGCGTCCATATCGCTGCCGGGTTCGGGTTTTTGTTCGATCGTGCTGGTCAGTTCCAGCCGTATGCCACCGTCTTCCAGTTCAGTCGGGCGGTAGGTGTTGTGATAAAACTGCAGCGCCGATGGCCAGCAGCCCTCGCGGGTGCCGCGCAGTTCCTCAGGCGCACAGGCCGGGAAGTTGATGTTCCAGATTTCCCACGCTTCAATCGGGCGCGGCAGCAGCGAACGCAGGATGTCCGGCAGGCGGGCGTCAATGACACGGTAGTCATCCCCCATGCCGATGGAAACCGCCATCGCACGCAGGCCGTTGGCCAGCGCCTCCATCGTGGCGCCGACGGTGCCGGAATACAGAATGTCCAGCCCGACGTTATAGCCCTGGTTGACCCCGGAAAGCACAAGGTCCGGCTTTTGGGGCAGCACACGGGCCAGCGCCACTTTAACGCAATCGGCCGGGGTTCCCGACACAGTCCAGGCTTCCACTTCGCTGACCGGGAAATCCGGCGCAGCGCGCAGTTCCAGCGAGCCGAACACCGTAATGCGGTGGGACATGGCGCTGCACTGCTGCGCCGGCGCCACCACCCAGACCCTGCCGAGCCGGGCCGCCACCCGCGCCAGGCAGGCAAGGCCGGGCGATTGGATGCCGTCATCGTTGACAACAAGAATGTTCAAAAAGGTGTCCTCCTTCTGCGGGCTTTTGCCTGCATTGTATCACACCCGCAAAACACAGGTCAAGGCGCTTTACAGTGTGATGGTCTGCCCTGCCTTTGGCAGGATACGGCAGCCCGCCTTGGCGCTCGCCACCTGTTCGGGGCGGAAACTGTGCAGCGGCACAAGGATGCGCGGGGCAATGGTATCCGCCATCCAGCGCAGGAAATATGGCTTGGCATGGCCGCCAAGGCTGCGGTAGTCATACGGAATGCCAATCGCCTTGAGCAGGTCAAGAAGTTTTGCGTACGAGGCGTCGTACGCGCCAAGCGGCGCGCCGTCGGCATGGATATAGCGGCTGACGTGGGGTACCAAATCAAGCAGCTCATAACTGTCGGCATAGTCAAGCTGAAGCACATAGCCGGCCGGGTTGGCAAGCAGCGCGCCGCGGTTGACGATCTGCCACCCCGGTTTGAGCGCGCGGCCGTGGATGGTCGGCGCATAAACATGGAGTACAGTATCCGGGTAGAACGCCGCCACATAGTCGGCAAGCCGCGCATCCAGCACAAGGGTCCGGCCCGCCTTGGCAAACCGTTCGATGTGGCGCCGCACCCGCTCCACATTGCGCTCATAGTAATTGATGACGAGCAGGCCAGGCTCCTCCTGCGCCATCGCCGCGACCTCCTCCAGCAGCGTATACTCGGTACGGTCGGGTACGGTCGGTTCGGTCAGGCTGAGCATATCGACATCCTCATTGCTGACCGTAACGCCTTCCGTAATCAGCAGATCCGCACCGCGGCAGATTTCCCCAAAAGCGCGGGTACGCTCCGGGTGGAAGCCATGGAAGCGATAGTCGCCGGTGTAGACAATGGTGCCCGCCGGGGTGTGGATGCGGCAGCCGGAAGCGCCGATGCAATCATGGTCGATCGGAAGCACTTCCACCGTCATATCTCCCACTGTAAATTGCTTTCCATACGGGATGCCAATACAGCGGTCATGCGCACGCAGCGTAATGTCATTCTGCGCGACAAGACGGCGGTAGAGGGTCAGTGATTCAGCGCTCATGTAGACCGGCACATCGGGGGCAAGCATATCCAGGCCGCCCATGTGGTCAATATGCATATGCGAGATGAAAAAGAAGACCGGTTTTTCAACCCCGCCCCAGGGCGCAACGCCAAGCGCCGCTGCGGCAGCCGGTTCATAAATGCCGGGTTCGGCCGGCAGCATGCCAAGGCGGGCATAGTCGGCTGCAAGAGATTCAGGCCGCAGGCAGACGGCCGGGTCGATGCGGGAAGCCACCGCAAAGCCGAAATCAAACAGGCAGATTGCGCCGTCGGTTTCAACCCGCACAAAGGTCCCGCCGATCTCTTTCAACCCCTGGATAAAGGTAACGTTCGTCATAAACGCGCCCCCTTACAGCGCGTTGTTGATCGCGCTGACAAGCGAATCCAGCGCAGTCTGGGCATCGTTTTTGGCCAGGATGACTTCTTCCAGCGTGGTGTTCACAGCGCTCTGGATATCATAGCTGCCTTCAAACGTAGGCGAGGAGAAGAAGGCGTCAGACTGGGCGTAGCAAGCCGTGGCGGTGGGGTCGGTGGCCATGAATTCCTGATAGGTGTCGGAATCAAGGGCCGACTGACGGACCGGCAGGTAACCGGTTTCCATCGCCCACTTGGTCGTAGCTTCGGTCGAGGTGAGGAACTTCATGAATTCCCAAGTCGCCTTCTGCTGGTTTTCATCGGTGGAGAACATGTTGATGTTGGTGCCGGCGGTATTGGCTGCGTTTGCCGTGTTGCCGGGCAGCGGCGCCACGCCAAGTTCCCAGCCGTCATGGGTGATGTAGGACACGCCGGTGCAGGAGCCGACATAGGCGGCAATCAGCTGGTTGCTGAACGGGCCGGAGAAATAGCCGTCCTCGCCGACAAGGCGGGCGTAGCCGTTGTTGTACATATCCATAATGAACTGAACCGTCTCAAGGCCGGCTTCGTTGTCAAACTGCGCGCCTTCCTCATTGACATATTCAGCACCGTTCTGGCGCAGCGAGGCTTCCAGCATGCCGGCCATATCGTCATAACCAAGCGAGACCATGTTCTTCTCATTCATAAAGGTCTCGCCAATGGTCACCAGGTCTTCCCATGTTGTGGGCGCTTCCAGGCCCAGTTCATCGAACATCGTCTTGTTGTAGAAATAGACATAGGTGCTCTTGTTGAAGGGCAGGCCGCTTGTAAAACCGAAGATCGTGTTCTCATCACGGTAGCTCTGCAGGATGTCGTCATAGTTGTCAAAGTCGCTCGCGATGAAATCGTCAAGGGGCACAACCATATCGAGATAAGGCATCAACCAGCTGTTATAGGTCTGGGCCATGTCCGGCAGGGTGCCGGCCGCCGCGTTGGCGGTCAATTTGGTGGACAGGTCGTCATACGAGCCCTGGTTGACAAGGGTCACCGTGATGCCGTATTCATTTTCAGCGTTAAACTGATCGGCCAGCTCGGTCAGGGTGGTTTCCTGCTGGCCGGTCATCGCGTGCCAGAAGGTCACTTCACAAGGTTCAATGCCGGTGGAGGCGTCAGCCGCAGCCGAAGCGCTCGTCGCTTCGCTGGAAGCAGCGGCAGAGGCAGTTTCCGAAGAGGCGGTGGATGAACCGCTGCCGCCGCAGGCGGTCAGGGCGGTCAGGCCCAGCGCAGCGGCCAGACCCAGGGCGGTGACTTGCTTCAATTTCATGTTGTTTCTCCTTTTGTTCGTTGTATCGTTTGTATCACACACATCGGGAAGGGTCTCTCCCCTCTTTCGATGGCGTTGGCAGGAAGAGACTGCGCTTTACCCCTTGACGCCGTTGAAGGCGACACCTTCCAGGACATATTTGCGCAGGAACAGGAAAACCAGGATAATTGGTACCACCAGGATGCAGGACGCCGCCATAATCAATTCATAATCGGTGCCGGCTTCGGTCTGGAAGCGGATCAAGCCGTTTGAAAGCACCCGCATTTCCTGGCTGTTGGTCACAAGCAGCGGCCAGAGGAAGGAGTTCCAGGAACCGATGATATTGAGGATGGCGATCGTTGTGATTGCGCTTTTGTTCATCGGAACCATGATTTTGAGCATAAACTTGAGATCGCTGCATTTGTCAACCTTGGCGGCCAGGTACAAAGCGTCCGGCACCTGCATAAAGAACTGGGTCAGCAGGTAAATATAGAAGACGTTCGAAATCCAGGGCACGATCATGGCCTGGTAGGTGTCAATCCAATGCAGCTTGGTGATGGTCAGGAAGTTGGTAATGATGAGCATCTCGCCCGGAATCATCAGGGTTGCCATAAACAGGGAAAAGACAAAATCCTTGCCCGGGAATTTGAGTCTCGAAAATGCAAAGGCCGACAGTACCGAGGTGATCAGCACCCCGATTGTTGTAAAGAATGTGATAATGATTGTGTTGATCAGGTAACGGCCGAAGGGGGCGGCAGTCCAGGCGGCGAGATAGTTTTGCCACTGAGGCACCGCCGGCACAAGCACCGGCGGGATCTTGATGATTTCAGCCGGCGTTTTGAAGGAGGAGCTGATCATCCACAGGAAAGGCAGCAGCGTAAAAAACGCGCCGACAATCAGCACCGCATATTTCAGGATGTTCGCCGCAAGGGCGGCTGGTTTGTGGGATTTCATCAGGCGGCCTCCTTATCACGGGTGACAGCGCGCTGCAGCATGGTCAGCGCCAGGATGATGACGAAAAGTACGACGGCCGCCGCCGAAGCCACGCCATAATCATTTGAATTGTAGAACTTATCATAGATATAATACACGACGGTGATCGCGCTGTTGGCCGGGCCGGCTTTGCTTTGGAACAGCGAGAAAACTTCGTTGTACACCTTGAAGGCGTTGATGAGCCCCATCAGAAAGGCGTAGACAAGAATCGGTTTGAGCTGGGGTACCGTGATCTTGAAAAAGACCCGGGTGCGCGGGGTGGAATCGATGCGGGCCGCCTGGTAGATTTCAGGCGAGATCGACTGCAAACCGGCCAGAAAAATCAGGATGTTAAACGCCAGACTCTTCCAGATGCTGAAGATAATCAGCGCGGCAAGGGCATAGCGCGGGTCGTTCAGCCAGGGGATGGAAGGGATGCCGAAAAAGCTGAGAATGTAGTTGAGCAGGCCGTAGTTCGAATTAAAAATCCAGCTCCAGACAATACCAATTGCAATGACGCTGGTAACATACGGCAGAAAATAGATGGTCTGGAAAACCGGTTTGGCGCGCACCGTATCGTTGATGAGCACCGCAAGCACAAGGGAAAGGATGATGGACACCGGCACCACAAAGACAACATAAATGCTTGTGTTGGTCAGCGCCTTCACAAAGACATCATCGGAAAAGAGTTCGATGTAATTGGCGAGGTTGATGCCGTCAAAGCTGCCGTCTATGATGCTGTAGCCTTCCTGAAAGCTCATCACAATCGCTTTGATAAGCGGGTAGATGGTAAAAACCGTCAGAATCAGGATGGAAGGCAGCAGATAGAGGTATGCTTTATAGCGGTTGAATGCTTTGCTTTTCATTCCCCTGCCCCCTCTCAGCATTTGGCAAGCACTTTGTCATCGCTGCCAAAAACAATCAGGTGACCGGGGCGTACCCGCAGCCCAAACGCGCTGCCCTTGACAATCGGCTGGTCGGAATGGGCCAGCAACCGCAGCGCCGTATCGCCCAAGGTGAAAAAGACAAGCAGGTCGCGGCCGGTCATGCGCACATGATCCGCCACCTGGGGCAGACCGTTTTGACTGAGTTCAAAGTCTTCGGGGCGGATGCCAATGCGGTAATGCCCGTTCGGCAGCCGGATACCGTCCGGGAAATCGGCACGCGCGCGCAGCAGCGCGCCGGCATGCAGCACGCCCGCATCGGTGATGTCGGCTTCCAACATGTTGATCTGCGGCATACCGAGGAAGTTTGCAACAAAAACGTTGCAGGGGTTTTGGTACATGGCCTGCGGTTTGTCATACTGCTGGAGCACCCCGTGGTCAATGACCGCAATGTGGTCCGAAATGCTCATGGCCTCCTCCTGGTCGTGGGTAACGAACAGGGTGGTGATGCCGACCTGCTGCTGGATACGCCGGATTTCCTCCCGCGTTTCAACACGGAGCTTGGCGTCCAGGTTTGAAAGCGGTTCGTCCAGCAAAAGCACCTTCGGCTTTTTGACCAGCGCGCGGGCTATGGCCACGCGCTGCTGCTGGCCGCCGGACAGCGCCTTAGGTTTACGATTGAGCAGCCCTTCGAGGTGAACAACCTTGGCGATTTCTTCCGCCTGGCGGCGGGCTTCCTCCTTCGGGACTTTGCGGTTGATCAGCGGGAAGGTAATGTTTTCCAGCACCGTCATATGCGGGTAAAGCGCATAATTCTGGAAGACAAGGCCGATCTCACGGTCTTCGGGCGGGATCTTGGTGACATCCTGGCCGCCGAAGAGGATTTTGCCGGAAGTCGGCTCGGTCAGGCCGGCCAGCATGAACAGCGTTGTGGACTTGCCGCAGCCTGAAGGGCCGAGCAGTCCGACGAGTTCGCCGTCGGCCACTTCAAGGTTGAGATTGTCCACCGCTTTGAAATCGCCGTATGCCTTGGTCAGCCCCTGGATTGAAATTTCCATTCTTGATTGCACCTCATTGCCAAAGCGCCCGCGTTGCTGCCAAGCGCCCTATTATTCGTTGTCATGACTATTTTTCGCATTCAAGCCAGATGGCTTGTCCGCCGGTATCTATTATAGAATTTCCGGTTGTCACATTGCCACCACAGCCGGGTAAAATGTGAGTAAAGCTTTGTGTGTCACAGGAAAGAGAGATGTAAATTTTTGATGAGGATGGTCTGGTTGCGGTAAAATGCGGGGGAGATTTGCCAGATTTTGTAAAATTCTGCCTCCCGCCGCGCCGCATAAAAGAGAACCCGCCGGAAGTTTTTTCGCCTTCCAGCGGGTGTGGTAAAAAAGTGTGTTCAGCAAATGCGCGGCAGCTGCGCGCCGGTCAGCTTGGTAAGCAGACGGCTGCCGCCAAAAGCGTTGTGCAGCACCACCTGGCCCGGCCGCGACGCACTGACCCGTCCGATCCGGGCTGCGCCTTCCCCGCCCGGGGTGCGGCGCAGCGCGGTGAGAATTTCTTCCGCACGGTCGGGCGCTGCGATGACAAGCATCCTGCCTTCACAGGCCGCATAGAGCGGGTCAAGGCCGAGCAGGTCGCAGGCGGCGGCAACCGGCGGATCAACCGGGATGGCCGCCTCCTCAAGCTCGATGCCAAGCGGGCCGCCCTCCACAAATTCATTGAGCGTTGTGGCAACGCCGCCGCGGGTAGGGTCGCGCGGGATGCGTACCCCGCCCGCCGCAATTGCCGCGGCGCTGAGCCTGTGCAGCGGCTGGCAGTCCGAGGCAAGGCGGCCTTCACAGGGCAGATCCCCGCGCGCCATTAAAACGGCGGCGCCATGGCAGCCGACACTGCCGCTGACGAGCACGGCATCCCCTTCCCGGATAGCGCTGCGGCCAAGCCCCGGCGCACGCAACGCCCCGATCCCCGCCGTGTTGATGTAAATTCCGTCGCCGCGGCCGCGCTCGACCACTTTTGTGTCCCCGGTGACAATCTGCACACCGGCGGCGCGGGCGGTGTCTGCCGCAGACCTCACAATGGTTTTGAGATCATCCAGCAGGAAGCCTTCTTCAAGAATCAGGGAAAAGCTCAGATACCGGGGTACGCCGCCGGCCATGCAAAGGTCGTTGACCGTACCGCAGACTGCAAGTTTTCCGATATCCCCGCCCGGGAACCGCCAGGGGCTGACGACAAAGCTGTCAGATGAAAAGACCGGCGGGTCTTCAAGCGGCGGCAGCACCGCGCCATCGCCAAGTTCCGCCAGGGCGGTATTGGAAAAAGCCGGGACAAGAATTTCCTCAATAAGCTGGGCGGTGCGCAGACCGCCGCTGCCGTAATCCAGCGTGATGATCGGCTGCATATATCTTCCCCCTTTACAAGTTTTGGTATTTCCATGCCGCCGCACAGGCCCCCTCCCCCGAAACCATGCAGGGGCCGACCGGTTCCGCCGGGGTGCAAGCCTTGCCAAAAAGCGGGCAATCGGCCGGAGCACAGGCACCGCGCAGCACATCGCCGCAACGGCACCCGGGCGTTTCGGCGGCCCTGCCGGGCACAACGCCAAATTTTATGGCTGCGTCCCAGGCCGCATAGGCCGGCCGCAGCGCATATCCGCTGGCCGGAATGCGCCCCAGGCCCCGCCAATCGCTCTCAACCGGTTCAAACACCGCTTCAATGGCAGCCCGGGCTGCCGGGTTGCCGGTGTCCGTGACAAGGCGGGTATACTCGTTTTCCAGTGCGGGACAGCCTTGCTCCCGCATCCGGACAAGCCGCCAGACCGCATACAGGATATCCCCCGCTTCAAATCCGCAGACAACGGCAGGCAAACGATATTCTTCCGGCAGAAACCCAAACGCCGCCGCACCGGTAACGGCCGCAACATGGCCGGGACAAAGAAAGCCATCCACAGCGAAATCCGGCGCGGCAATCAGGGCGCGCAGCGCCGGTTCGGTGCGTTTGAGCAGGCTGAGCACCGAAAAGTTCGGGAGGCCGCGCTCGGCCGCTTCCCGGATGCAGGCCGCGGTTCCGGGGGCGGTTGTCTCAAACCCAACGCCGAGAAAAACAATCTGCTGCTGCGGGTTAGCCGCCGCTGCCTCCACCGCTTCCATCGCGGAATAGACTGTCAGAACCTGCGCGCCAAGCGCACGGCGACGCAGCAGCGTGTCTCCTTTGCAGGAACCCGGCACCCGCAAAAGATCCCCATAGCTGGCAATCGTCACGCCGGGCCGCTCGCTCAGCTGCAGCGCCGCGTCGATGGCGCCGGTCGGCGTGACACAAACCGGGCACCCAGGCCCCGAAAGCAGCTGTACGCCGGGCGCAAGCAGGCCGCGCAACCCGGCCTTGGCAATCGCCATGGTGTGGGTACCGCAGATTTCCATCAGCCGCAGCGGGCGGGCCGGGTCGGTGTGGGCACGGATGGCCCGCACCAGCGCAGCGGCCTGCGCCGGCGCGCGGAAGGCTGCCTCATTCAGTTCCCAAGGCATGGATGGCCTCCTGGATGCAGGCAAGGTTTTCGGCGGCCTGCTGCGGGGTCAGCTTTTCAATGGCAAAGCCGGCGTGTACCATTACATAGTCTCCGGGCGCGATGCCGGGCAGAAAATCCACCCGCAGGTTCTGGGTCAGGCCATTTGCCTGGCCCACCGCCCATTTGCCATCAACCGATACAATCCGAAGCGGTACAGCAAGACACATTTTGTTTCCTCCTATAGGCTGCCGCAATGGCCAGCTGGCCAAGGGCGATCCCTTCGTCGCTGGTGGAAACGCGGTGGTGGGTGTACACGGTATAGCCAGCCTCGGTGAGAAGGCGGGTCACACCGTGCAGAAGATACAGGTTCAAAAATACTCCGCCCGACAATACAACCGGGCGTCGTTCGGGGTTCAGCACCCGGCATTGGTCAACCGCCATGCGGCACAGCGCATCGAGAAAACCGCGCGCAACCGCCGCCGGCGCCACACCTGCCTTGCAATCCGCCACAATGGCGGCAATAAGCGGGCGGGTATCAAGCCGGCGCAGGCCATCGGTTTCCTTATAAAAGGGAACCGGGTACCTGCGGCCCGGCGTTCCGGGCCTGACCAGCGCTTCGAGCAGTGCCGGGGCCTCACCGTCGTAATCAATGACGGCACGGCCGGTCAGCAGGGCGTACACACCGTCAAACAGCCGGCCAATGCTGCTGGCCAGCGGGCAGGCAATCTGCTTTTCCAGCATCGTGCAGAGCGACGAAGCGTTCGGCATTGCCTGCCAAAGCGGCAGCGCTTCAAGCTCGGCCGCCGGCAGGCCCGCATCCCAAGCCAGGGCAAGGCCGGTGCGGCCGATCTGCTTGACCGCCGCATCCCCGCCCGGCAGCGGGATGGCGCGTATGGAACCGCACCGCGCAAAGCCGGCCGCCCCGCCGGCCAGGAATTCCCCGCCCCAGACGGTCCCGTCCAGGCCCAGGCCGGTGCCATCCCATATGATGCCGAACGCCTCACCGGAAAGCCGGTTATCCGCCATGCAGGAAACCATATGGGCCCAATGGTGTTGAACCCGCAGCAGCGGCAGATTCAGTGCCGCCGCCATCGTCTCCGCCTCTCGGGTCGAAGCATAGTCCGGGTGCAGGTCACAGGCCAGCGCGCGCGGTTTCAGCCCGAAAAGCCGCGCGGCGCCCCTCCAGGCAGCGCGGTAGTGATCGAGCGTCTCGGCATTTTTGAGATCTCCGATATACTTGCTGACAAAGACATGGCTGCCGCGGCCGGCCGCGAACCCCGCCTTCTGTTCCGCCCCAAAGGCGAGCAGGCCGTCCGCTGTGGTATCGGGCATGGTCAGCGGCTGGGGTGCGTAGCCGCGGCTGCGGCGGAAGAAATACGGCTGTCCCTGCCAGGCCGCGATAAGCGAGTCATCGCAGCGGTTGACGATGGGGCGGTCGTGCAGCAAAAAGCCATCCGCCACCCCCTGCAGGGCGGCAACCGCATCGGCGTTGTCAACCAGCACAGGGTTGCCGGGCCGGTTGGCGCTTGTCATTACAAGGGCCGCCGGGCCGCCGAATCGGCCATCTGCAAGAAGGACATGCAGCGGGGTATACGGCAGCATCAGCCCAATCCTGGCGTTGGCACTCAGCATCAAAAAAGCCGAAGGGTCATGCTTATCACAAAGCACAATCGGTGCGCGCGGGCTTTGCAGAAGCGCCGCCTGCTCCGGCGTGACATGGCAGAACGTTTCTGCCGCCTTCAGGTCGCGGCACAGCACCGCAAGCGGCTTTTCGGGGCGATGTTTGCGCCGGCGCAGCCGCTGCACGGCATCCGGGTTGCAGGCATCGCACGCCAGATGAATCCCGCCTGTTCCCTTGACTGCAACAATCTTTCCTGCCGCCAGCGCCTGCTGGGCCAGGGCGATCGGCTCTCCCTGCTGCGGGCGTCCCGCGGCGTCCAGAAAATATGCCTGCGGGCCGCAGACCGGGCAGCAATCCGGCTGGGCATGGTAGCGGCGGCTTTCAATGTCGGCATATTCGGCCGCACAGGCCGGGCACATGGCAAAGCCTGCCATTGAGGTGTTGGCGCGGTCGTAGGGCAGCGCGCGAAGGATTGAAAAACGCGGGCCGCAGTCGGTACAATTGATAAACGGATACAGGTACCGGCGGTCGCCGATAGTATACAGCTCACGCAGGCAGGCCGGGCAAGGCGCAAGGTCGGGCGAAGCGAGCGTGGCCGCTGCGCCCGACCTGCTGGGCCGGATGACAAACCCCCGGTAGCCGGCCGGCGCAGGCATTGGCCGAGCACGCACATCTTCCACCACCGCAAGAGGTGGCGGCGCGTCCCGCACGGTGTGCACAAACCGGTCAAGCGCGGGCGCATCGCCTTCCAGTTCCAGCTCCACGCCGGCCGGGGTGTTGCGCGCCCAGCCGGCCAGATGTTCCCGCCTGGCCAGGCGGTGCAAAAAAGGCCGGAACCCCACCCCCTGCACAATGCCGGCGATTTCGATGTGCAGCCGGTTCATGCAAGCGCCGCACGCACCCGGCCCGCCAGGTGCTCAGCCAGAGCGTCGAGCCCTTCCCCGCTGCGGGTGGACAACCGGAACAGAGGGCCCTGCGGGTTGACGCCGCGGTAATCGGCCGCGACGCGGTTGAGATCGAAATCAAAATATGGGAGCATATCGCATTTTGTAAGGGCAAGGCAGTCTGTGTCGGTAAACATCAGCGGGTACTTGGCCACCTTGTCATCCCCTTCGGGGATGCTGAGGACGGTCAGGCGGAAGTTTTCACCGATGTCAAACTCAGCGGGGCAGACAAGGTTGCCGATATTTTCAACAAACAGCAGGTCTGTTGCATCAAGATCAAACTGCGGCAGAATGTGCTGGATGCTCATCGCCTCAATGTGGCAGGCGCCGTCGGTATTGAGCTGCACGGCCGGAATCTGCAAAGCCGCAATCTTTTCGGCGTCGATCTGGCCCGTGATGTCCCCTTCAATCACGCCGATTGAAAAGCTGCCGCGCAGCCGCCGGATCATCTCGGTAATCAGGCTTGTTTTGCCTGCGCCGGGGCTGCCCATGACGTTGACAAGGCATACCTTGTGGGCGCGCAGCGTTTCGCGCACCGCGGCGCTGACATCTTCATTCCATTCCATCACCTGATGCAGAACCTTGATTTCCATGTTAGGGATCAACCTCCAAACTGTCTACAAGCAATTCCCGCCCGGAAAGGCGGTGCAGGTCAACGCTGCCACAATGCGGGCAGGCTATGTGGCGGCGGTCAATCTCCGCTTCACGGCCGCAGGCATTGCAGCGGACTTTGAGCGGCACGGTTTCGGCTTCGATCTTCGCGCCTTCGGCAATCGTACCTTTGGCGAGCACATCCAGGTACATCTGCACACAGTCCGGAACAACGCCGGAAAACGCCCCGATTTTGAGCCGGATAACCCGGATGCGGGCAGCGTGCCGCGCTTCGGCCGCGCGCAGCGAAATATCCAAAATGCTTTGTGTGATCGAAAGTTCGTGCATCGGCGGCCCCCTTTTCCCCTGGCGGGTTCGTAAGCCATTATAGCACCGGCCGTTCGAAAATGCCAGAGCCTGCCTGGGACGCACAGAAAAAGTTGTGAAAAAATAAACAGATGCGTTGCCATCCCCTTGTAAATTCCGACGCACAGGTCTATAATGGGTGCGGAATTCGTCACAATAGACGGAAGTATTCGAGAAAGGGCGTATCTTATGGGTGTTATACCAATTCTGATCGCCTGGCCGGCGCTGGCCGCGATCCTGATGCCGCTGTTCCACAGCCGCAAAATGCGGGGCCGGGCCGTGTATCTGGCAGCGGGCGGCTTGATGGTGCTGACCGCCGTGCTGTTTGGCCGCTGGTACGCCGGCGGACGGCGCATCATCCTGCTGTATCCTGACGGCCCGGTTACCGAAGGGCTGAACCTTGCGATGATGGCCGGCGAACTGGCCCTGATGGCCCTGATTATCGCTTTGAGTATCCGGCACCGCAAATACCCGGTGATTCTGCTTTCTGCCGGGCAAACGCTGCTGGTGGTCTGGTGCGAGCTGACCCACCCGGTGGCGGCCCCCTGCCACATGCGGGTGGATGGGCTGGCCATGCTGCTGTGCCTGATTGCGGCGTTTGTGGGTGGGTTTATCTGCATCTACGCAGTGGGGTACATGCAGGCTTACCACGAGCACCACCCGGAATACACGGACCGCAGCGGGTTCTTTTTCTCGATGCTGTTTTTGTTCCTGGCCGCGATGTTCGGGCTTGTGCTTTCCGAAAACCTGATCTGGATGTACTTTTTCTGGGAAATCACAAGCGTTGTCTCCTTTTTGCTCATCGGGTACACCAAAACCGAAGAGGCTGTCAACAACAGTTTTCGCGCGCTCTGGATGAACCTGCTCGGCGGGTTCGGGTTCGCCATCGCGATTGTCTATATGGCAAGGATCGCCGGCACCGTGCAGCTGAGCGATGTGGTGATGCTCGGCGCAGTGATCCCGGTGGCGTTGCTTGCCTTTGCAGCACTGACCAAATCGGCCCAGATGCCGTTTTCTTCCTGGCTGCTCGGTGCAATGGTTGCGCCCACACCGTCCAGCGCGCTGCTGCACAGTGCGACAATGGTCAAAGCCGGCGTTTACCTGCTGATCCGTTTGGCGCCTGCGCTGGCCGGCACCACCGGCGGGCTGATGGTAGCCTTTATAGGCGGTTTTACCTTTATTACGGCGAGCATGATGGCCATTGCCCAAAACGACGGCAAAAAGGTTCTGGCCTTTTCCACCATCTCCAACCTTGGCCTGATTGTGGCCTGCGCCGGGATTGGGGTGCAAGAGACGGTCTGGGCCGCTGTTTTGCTGATGATTTTCCACTCGGTGGCAAAATCCATGCTGTTCCAGGCGGTTGGCTCGATCGAAAACAGCATCGGCAACCGGGATATTGAATCGATGCACGGGCTGCTGCTGCGGCTGCCCAAACTGACTTATATTATGGGCATCGGTATTGCAGGGATGTATCTGGCGCCGTTTGGCATGCTGATTTCCAAGTGGGTGGCGCTGAAATCCTTCGTAGATGCAGACAACTATCTGCTTGTGATCTTTTTGGCCTATGGCAGCGGCACCACCATGCTTTACTGGACCAAATGGCTCAGCAAGCTTGTCTCGCTGCACCATACCAAGGAACCTGTGTACGACAAAACCCACCCCGATCAATACCTGTCGATGTTTGTGCATGCGGCGGCGACCTTGCTGCTCTGCCTGTGCTTTCCGCTTGTTTCTTCCCGGGTGGTTGACCCCATCATCCGCACCCTGTTCGGCGATGCGCACGAGGTGCTTTCGATGGATGTGCTGACAACAATGGCGATCATGCTGGTATCGGTGCTGTTTGTCCCCACCCTGATGTTCATGCTGACACGCTCGGCGCACCGCGACTATGTGCCAATTTATATGGGCGGCGCAAACGAGGGCGACAACACCTATTTTGTCAACAGCTTTGGCGAACCGGAACACCTTTACCTGAGCAACTGGTATCTGCGGTTTGAGTTCGGTATGCGGCGGCTGATGCGGCCGTCGGTGATTGTTTCAACCGGCGTGATAATCGTGATGCTCTGCATGATTATCGGGGAAGGCGTCGGGCACCTGCCGGCGCCCTATGCCGAAACAATCTTTGCCATTGTCGGCATTGCGAAAGGAGGCGCGCTGTGATGCAGGTTATCAGCGTGGTGCTGTTTTTGTTGCTGGCGCCGCTGGCTGGCGGTTTGCTGGATGGGCTTGACCGCATCATCGCAGCCCGGATGCAGGGCCGCAAAGGCCCGCCGTTGCTGCAGCCCTTTTACGATTTGGCCAAACTTTTTTCCAAACAGATGATTGCTGTCAACAGTGTGCAGATGCTGCTGAACCTGAGCTATCTGATCTTTCTGGCCATTGCGGGTTCTATGTTGTTTGCGGGGGCCGATATTCTTATGTGCCTGTTCATGCTTTCAACGGCCGATATGTTCCTTGTCATGGCGGCTTCCAGCGACTCTTCCCCGTTTTCCACCCTGGGCGCCGGGCGCGAGATGATCCAGATTATGGCTTATGAACCGATGACGCTTCTGCTGGCTGTCGGCTTTTACCTGGCGACCGGCTCGTTCCAGGTGGCGGACATTATCCGCCAGCCGGTCAGCGCGGTTGTGACGATGCCGGGTTTCCTGCTGGGGCTGATGTTTGTTATGGCCATCAAACTGCGCAAATCACCGTTTGACCTTTCAACAAGCCACCACGCCCACCAGGAGCTGGTCAAAGGCCTGACCACCGAGATGGCCGGCCCCACCTTCGCAATCATGAACATTGCCGAATACTACGAGATTGTGCTGATGCTTGGGCTGGTGGCGCTGTTCTTCATCAACAGCAGCTGGTACAGCTGGCCGCTTGCGATCCTGGCCTGCCTGTTTGTCTTTTTCCTTGAAACCTTGTGGGACAATGTCAGCGCCCGGGTAAAATGGAACACGATGCTAGATAGCTGCTGGGTCGTTACGCTGCTGACGGGCGGGCTCAACGGGCTGATCCTGATGCTGGTGTGAAGGAGGCGCGACGAATGGCAACCATGGCAAAACTTGCAAAGTCCCCCTGGCTGCTGCACTATGACGGCAGCAGCTGCAACGGCTGCGACATTGAGGTGCTGGCATGCACCACCCCAAAATACGACATCGAGCGGTTCGGCATTATCAATACCGGAGACCCGTTCCAGGCCGATATCCTGCTGATTACAGGCGGGGTCAACCACCAGAGCGAAAGCGTGATTCGACAGATTTACGCCCAGATGCCCAACCCCAAAGTCGTGGTGGCAGTTGGCATCTGCGCCTGCACCGGCGGGGTATTCAAGGACTGTTACAACATCAAGGGCGGCGTGGATACCGTAATTCCTGTCGATGTGTATGTACCGGGGTGCGCGGCGCGGCCGCAGGCCATTATTGACGGCGTGGTACAGGCGCTGGAAATTCTGGAACAAAAGCGGCAGGATTACATCGCCGCCAAACACAACCGCCTGAAAGGAGGGCTTTATGGAAGCGCTGAACACGATTGAGCCGATCACGATAGCCGAGTTTATGCCGGCGGTTATCCGGTTTAAGATGGCCGGCTGGCGGGTGGTGCAGATCTGCGCTTCCCGGCTGGAAAACGGTTTTGCGCTGAGCTATTCCTTCGGCAAGGGGTACGATATGCGCACGCTGCGCCTGGACATTGACGAAGCGCAAACGGTGCCGAGCATCACCCAGGTATACCCGGGCGCTTTTTTGCAGGAAAATGAAGCCGCCGAGCTTTTTGGCGTTCGGATTGAGAGCATTGACGGGGACTACCACGGCAAACTCTACCGCATTGCGCAGGAAACGCCGTTCAAGCAGAAAGGGTGAGAAGATGGCAAAGCAAAGCATTATCCCCTTTGGGCCGCAGCATCCGGTTCTGCCGGAACCGGTTCACCTGGACCTGGTATTGGAGGATGAAGTCGTCGTTCAGGCGGTGCCGAGCATCGGGTTTGTACACCGCGGGCTCGAAAAGCTCGTTGAAACAAAAGACTATAAAGAATATGTGTATATTGCCGAGCGGGTCTGCGGCATCTGCAGTTTCGGGCACGGCATGGGTTACTGCGAATGCCTTGAAAACATCATGCAGGTGCAGGTTCCGCCGCGTGCAAAGTTTTTGCGCACAATCTGGATGGAGATGAGCCGCATCCACAGCCATCTGCTCTGGCTGGGGCTGCTGGCCGATGCAATGGGCTTTGAGAGCCTGTTCATGCAGAGCTGGGCGCTGCGGGAAAAGATATTGGATCTGTTTGACGCCACAACCGGCGGGCGGGTTATTTTTTCGGTCAACTGTGTAGGCGGCGTGCTGAAAGATATGGACGACGGTATGCTGAGGGCGCTGTCCTCCACCCTGGATGATATGGAGCATGCGCTGCGCCCGATTGCCGAAGCCTTTCTGCGTGATTACACGGTCGGCACCCGTCTGCACGGGCTCGGGCTGCTGGATGCCGATCAGGCGCGCTGCATGGGAGCCGTGGGCCCGATGCTGCGGGCTTCAGGCATAGCTTATGATGCGCGCAAACTTGGTTACGCGGCCTATGACGCGCTGGAGTTTGCGCCGATCACCGCCAATGACGGTGATTCTTTTGCGCGGTGCGAAGTGCGGGTGCGGGAAATCTTCCAGTCGTTTGACCTGATTCGGCAAGCCATTGCCAAGATCCCGGCCGGGCCGATCAGCGTTCCGGTCAAGGGCAACCCTGATGGCGAATATTTTATGCGAATTGAACAGCCGCGCGGCGAGGCCATCTACTATGTCAAGGCAAACGGAACCAAGTACCTGGACAGATTCCGGCTGCGCACCCCGACGACGAGCAACATTCCGCCGATGCTTGAGATGCTCAAAGGCTGCCAGCTGGCCGATGTGGCGCTGCTGATCCTGACCATTGACCCCTGCATCAGCTGTACCGAGAGGTGAGGAAGATGGAGCAACAACGCAAACACAAGCAAGAGCCGTCCCCCTGGAAAGCCTTTCCGTTTGTCGGCACCGTGCTGAAAAATCTGTTTTCCCACCCGGTTACAACCGAATATCCGTTCAAACCTGCCACCTACCCCGAGCGGATGCGCGGGCATGTGGTGATCGAGATTGAAAACTGCATCAGCTGCGGGTTATGCGCGCGCAGCTGCCCGCCCGGCGCGCTGACTGTGGACCGCGCGGCAGGCACCTGGACCATCAACCGGTTCGACTGCGTACAATGCGGCAACTGCGCCAATGTCTGCCCCAAAAAGTGCCTGGCGATTGTGCCGGGCTACACCGCCCCCGGTACCGAGAAGCGCAGCGAGACCTTCACCCGCCCCACGCCGCCCGCAGCGCAGGCGGGCAAAGCCGGCGGCAAGCCGGTCAATGACCCCGCCGCCTGCGTTTACTGCACGCTCTGCGCAAAAAAATGTCCCCAGGGCGCGATCACGGTGGACCGTGCGGCCAAGAGCTGGAACCTTGACGCCGAAGCCTGCGTCGGCTGCGGTATCTGTGCCGCCTCCTGCCCGAAGAAATGCCTGCAGCTCAGGTAACGGCGCGTGATTGAAATATGGCTGGACCAACAAAACGGCGAAACCCTGCCGGCAGGGTTTCGCCGTTTTGTTGGTCTGTTCACTCCGCAGCGCTTTCCTGCGCTTCACGCTCGGCACGCCGGCGCATACGTTCACGCTGGGCCGCCGCCTGGCGCTTCCAGCGCGCGTAGGTATCGGGGCGAACAGCTTCGGTACAGCGCGCAAAGTTCCAGTGCAGGCCATCCCGGCGGGAAAGCTTGAACCGCACAAACCACGGCCCGTGAGCCGGGCAGGTTCCTTCGGTATAATAGCCGGTGTTGCCGCGCTTGAGCCAAAGGTCATCCAGCGCAAGCGGCGCGCCGCAGAGCGGGCAGTTCGGTGTGCAAAGGGCCGGGTCTGTTTTGTAGGCGTCGTGCTCCATCAGGCCGAACCAGGTGCGCAGGTCATGCACACTGGCATCGGGGTCGGTCAGCAGAGCTTCGCGCAGTTGTTCTTCCTCGGTCGGATAGGTGGCAAGGCCCTCGGCCAGCGGCAGCTGGCGGCAGACTTTGACCGTATAGAGCGCGTCATCCAGCGCATTGTGAAAGGGATCAACCTTCGGTATGCCAAGGCGATCCACAACGCTTTCCAGCGTCATGCCCTCCCCTTCCTTGCGCGGATAGGCCTGCAGGAAGATGCGCTGCAGGTCATACCAGCGGGCGGGCCAGCTTTCGTCCAGCCCGCAGAGAAAGAGGTTCTGCTTGAGCACCGGCACATCGTCAAGCCCCCACTCGGCAAATTCTGCGTCGGGGCCGGCCCATTCAACAAAACGCCGCAGCCCCTGGGCAATCGGCACACCGGCGTCCAGGTCCCCCTGGGTCAGGCCTGTAACCTTGGCAATATGATGCTGCAATTTGCGGAAGATGCGCGGGCGGAGCGTCATTTCAAAGGTATCAAGGATTTCGGCCCTTTCGTTGATCCGCACGGCGCCGATCTGGATGATTTCGCCGCGCAGCGTAAGTTCCGCCCCATGGTATTGGAAGGTACGCGGCGCATAGCCGATGTTCCATTCAAGATCAAACACTATCAGATTCATGCCGGCGCCTCCGTGCCAAGGATATAGGTTTCAACCGCCAGGCCCACGCCGTCATGGTCGTTATCCGCTGTAATAAAATCCGCTGCCGCCTTGACCGGGGGCACCGCGTTGCCCATTGCAACGCCGATGCCGGCAAACTGGATCATCGGCAGGTCGTTCCAACCGTCGCCGCAGGCCATCAGCGATTCACGCGGCAGGCCCAGCCGCTGCAAGAGCAGATTGAGCGAAGCGGCCTTCTCCACCCCGAGCGGCATAACTTCCAGGAAAAATGGCTGCGAACGGTAAATGGAAAGCTGGCCGGCATACATCTGCTGCATCAGCTCTTCCACATGGGGCATATCGACCGGATCACCGACAAGCAGCAGTTTGTTGATCGGGTAGGTAATCTCGGCGGGTAAGTCCGGCACACCGTGAACCGGGATGTTGTTGATCTTGGCTTCGATCGCAACATAGGGGTCGTCCGGCTGCTCGGTCACAATGCCTTTTTCATTGTAAGTCAGCGCAACAACATTCCAGTACCGCGCGTTGGTGCAGACAGATTCAATAAGATCCGGCGGAAATGCATGCTGCACAAGCGTTTCCCCGGTGGTGCAGTCAATCACTTTGCCGCCATTGTAGCTCAAAATGCAGCCGCCGTTCCCTGCCAGGCCAAGCGACTCCGCCAGCGGCTGTACGCCGACGGTTGGCCGGCCGCTGGCCAGCACAATGCGTACGCCGCGCTGTGCTGCCTGCTGCAGCGCCGCGCGGGTGCGCGGTGTGACAACCTTATCGCTGTTGGTCAGGGTACCATCCAGATCCAGGGCCAGAAGTTTCACTTGGGTCATGTTTTGCCGCTCCTTGCCATTATAAAGTCTTTCCTGTAGCCTATTGTACCCGAAAGCGCGCCCCTGTGCAAGAGGCAAAGGCCCCGGCGTACAACAAAGCCCCTGCCGGGGGATCGGCAGGGGCCGGATGTGACAGGGTTGGTTCACAGTTTTGGGTTTACTTTTTGGGGGCCGCGTTTTTGGTCGCGGGCTTCTTGGCCGCCGTCTTTTTGGCCGGGGCGGCTTTCTTGGCCACCGGTTTCTTGGCGGGGGCCTTCTTGGCAGGGGCATCCGGCTTCGGGGCTTCGGGTTCCGCAGCCTTCGGGGCTTCGGGCTTCACGGCTTCCTTGGGCTCAGCAGTCTTGGCAGGGGCTGCCTTTTCCACTGCCTTCGGGGTTTCGGCCTGCTTGGCAGGCTCTGCCTTGGGCGCTTCCACGGCTTCTTCCTTGGCCTTGGCGGCTTCCTTGGCCGCGGCTGCCTTAGCACTGGTCTTGGGCTTGCGGGTCACTTCCGCGATGGTCCAATACTGGTTGTCGCCGTTGACGTCCGCCCAGATCTGCAGGCCGGCGCCGTTGTCGGTATTCATGCCGATCACGTCCAGGCACTTGCCAGCAAGGTTCGATTTGATCTTGACGCGGCCATCGTTGCCGGGTTCCACAACCCAGAGCTGGCTGCTGGCCGGCGCGCCTTCCCACTGGTGGACAGCGGTGCCATCGCAAACGCCGCCTGCATACAGATCCAGCATCTTGCCGGTGAAGCGGTTTTTGATGCGGTAGACGCCTTCACCCGCACGGACAAAGCCCCACTGCTGCCATTCGGCATTGGCGTTATCCCACAGCTGGATGCGGGCGCCGTTGTCGGTGTTGTAGTCAGCCACTTCGACAACCTTGCCGTTGGCGGCGCTGATGGTATAGAATTTGTCTTCTTTGATCACAGTCTGAGCAACTTTCTTTGCTGCCATTGGATTACTCCTCCTAAAAGGTGGTGTGTCGTTTCGGCTGCCGGCGCAACAGCGCCACCAGGAAGCGCAGCACGTTTCCTTATCCCCTCGGCAGGCCGATCATCCGGGGGCGGCCAATGCCATCCCTAGTGGTTATTATACCACTTTTGCGCAGGGCGTCAAGTTTTAGGCGCTATAACGGCACATTGCGGGCAAGTTACACAAAAATGCCAGGATAGCGGCAGTCCATCCCGGCATTTTTATGGTAATCGCGGTTGTTTTTAGGAATCTTCCGCAAAATTACCGGTGTACAAGGTATAGTAACGTCCCTTCTGCGCGATCAATTCGTCATGCGAACCGCGCTCAATAATATGGCCAAGCTCAAGGACCATAATACAGTCAGAGTTGCGGACTGTAGACAGGCGGTGCGCAATGACAAAGGAAGTACGCCCATACATCAGACCGTCCATGCCCTGCTGCACCAGCTGTTCGGTACGCGTATCAATCGAAGAAGTCGCTTCGTCAAGAATCAGCACCGGCGGGTCGGCCACTGCGGCGCGGGCAATGGCCAGCAGCTGGCGCTGGCCCTGGCTGAGGTTGGTACCATCGCCGGTCAGCATTGTCTCATACCCGTTGGGCAGGCGGCGGATAAAACTGTCGGCGTTGGCCAGGCGGGCCGCCGCGCGGCATTCTTCGTCGGTGGCCGAAAGGCGCCCGTACCGGATATTATCCATGACGGTACCGGTAAACAGGTGGGTATCCTGCAGCACGATCCCCAGTGAACTGCGCAGGTCATCTTTTTTGATTCTGGCAATGTCAATGCCGTCGTACTCAATGGTACCTTTCTGGATGTCATAGAAACGGTTGATGAGGTTGGTAATCGTTGTCTTGCCAGCGCCGGTCGAACCGACAAAGGCAATCTTCTGGCCCGGGCGGCCGTAAAGGGTGATATCATGCAGGACAATCTTCTTCGGGTCATAGCCGAAATCGACATCCTTGAATTCGATATCGCCTTTGAGTTCGACAAGGCGATACTTGCCATCCTCCTGCGGCACCTTCCAGGCCCATGTGCCGGTGCGCTCGGTGGTTTCCAGCAGTTCGTCGCCCTCTTCCCGCTTGGCGTTGACGAGGGTAATATCGCCGGTATCCACTTCCGGCTTTTCATCCAGCAGCGCAAAGATACGCTGGGCGCCGGCCAGCGCCATGACGATGGAGTTGAACTGCATCGAAATCTGGTTGATCGGCTGGTTAAAGCTACGGTTGAAGGTCAAAAAGCTTGCCAATTTGCCGAGGGTCAGCCCGGTTGCGCCGGAAAGCGCCAGCATACCGCCCACAATGGCGCAGACCACATAGCTGAGGTTGGCCAGCTGGCCGTTGACCGGCATGGCCACAAGCGAAAACGTGTTCGCGCGGTTGGCGCTGTGGTACAGGTTTTCATTGAGTTCGTTGAACTCCTCGATCGCTTTGTCTTCATGGCAGAAGACTTTTACGACCTTCTGGCCGTTCATCATTTCCTCAATGTAGCCGTTCACCTTGCCCAATTCGCGCTGTTGCGCCACAAAGTACCGGCCGGAATTGCCAACCAGGATGCGGCTGCACACAAGGATCAGGCAGACCATCACGACCGTAACAACCGTCAGCGGGATGCTCAGCGACACCATGGAGATAAAGACGCTGACCACCGTAATGACGCTGTTGAGCATCTGGGGCACGCTCTGGCTGACCATCTGGCGCAGCGTATCCACGTCGTTTGTGTAGATGGACATGATATCGCCGTGGGCGTGGGTGTCAAAAAATTTGATGGGCAATGTCTGCATATGGGTGAACAGGTCGTCACGCAGATGCTTCATGGTTCCCTGGGTCAGGTAGGCCATCACCCGCGCCTGAACCAGTGCGGCCAGAATACCGCAGCAATAGAAGGCCGCCGTGCGCAGAATGGCAAACAGCAGGCCCGAATAATCGGTAGAGTTCGCGGTCAGCATCGGCATAATGTAGCTGTCGATAAGGGTCTGCATAAACAGCGTGCCCTGAACGTTTGCCAAAACGCTGATCACAATGCAGACAACCGCAACAATGGCGTTGATTTTGTAATACTGCATCACATAATCCAGGATGCGGCGCAAAATCAGGCCGGGGTTTTCCACTCTGGGGCGCGGGCCGCGCATACCGCCGCGGCCGGCGCGCACTTCTCTGACGCGTTCCGCCATTATGCCTCGCCTCCTTTCTTTTCATCAAAGTCGCCGCCGCCCTGTTTCTGGCTGTTGAAGACTTCCTGATAGATCGCATTGGTGGCCAGCATTTCAGCCGGCGTGCCATAGCCGCTGACCTTGCCGCCATCCAGCACCAGCACATGGTCGGCATTTTCAACGCTCGAAATACGCTGCGCAATGATAAAGACGGTGGTGCCGGGGATCTTTTCGGCAAAGCTGCGGCGGATCTTGGCGTCCGTCGCCGTATCAACCGCCGAGGTCGAGTCATCCAGGATCAGGATCTTGGGCTTTTTCAGCAGGGCGCGGGCAATGCACAGGCGCTGTTTCTGGCCGCCCGAAACGTTGGTGCCGCCCTGCTCGATGTGGGTTTCGTATTTATCGGGGAAGCGCTCAATAAATTCATCGGCGCAGGCCTGGCGGCAGGCGTCTTCCAGCTCTTCCTGGCTTGCGTTTTCGTTGCCCCAGCGCAGGTTTTCCGCAATCGTGCCGCTGAACAGTTCGTTTTTCTGCAGCACCATCGCAACACTGTTGCGCAGGGTTTCAATGTCATAGTTGCGCACGTCGATACCGCCGACGCGGACATGGCCGGCGCTGACGTCATACAAACGCGGCAGCAACTGCACAAGAGAGCTCTTGGCCGAGCCGGTTCCGCCGATGATACCGATTGTTTCGCCCGAACGGATGTTCAGGTTGATATCGCTCAGCACATCGCGGCCTTCCTTTTTATAACGGAAGCAGACATGGTCAAACTCAACAGCGCCGTTCTTGACTTCCATAACCGGGTTTTCGGGGTTGTGCAGCTCGGTCTTTTCGTCAAGGACTTCCGCCACGCGGCGGGCCGAGGCGGCGGACATCGAAATCATAACAAACACTATCGAGAGCATCATCAGGCTCATCAGGATGTTCATGCAGTAGGCCAGCATGCTCATCAGTTCGCCGGTTGTGAAAGCGGTCGCACCGGAGGAGACGATCATCCGCGCACCGAACCAGGAGATGAGCAGAATGCAGGAGTAGATGGTCACCATCATGGCCGGAGAGTTCCAGGAAAGGATCAATTCCGCCCGCATAAAGAGACTGCGCAGCCCTTCGCTGGCTTTCTGGAATTTTTCGCCCTCAAACTTTTCGCGGACATAGGCCTTGACAACCCGGATCGCGCTGACATTTTCCTGCACGCTCTCGTTGAGGTCGTCATACTTATGGAAAGCCGCCGAGAAATAGCGGGTGGCGTGCGACATGATAAAGACGAGCACACAGCTAAGCAGAATGGCCGCGACCAGATAGATGCTGGCAAGTTGATGGTTGATTGTGAAGGACATGACCATCGCCACAATCAGGCTGGCCGGCGCACGGATAGACATGCGCAGCGACATCTGGTATGCGTTTTGAATGTTGGTTACGTCGGTGGTCATGCGGGTGACAAGGCCGGCGGTAGAGTACTTATCAATGCTGGCGAAGCTGAAGGTCTGGATGTTGCGGAACATGGATTTGCGCAGGTTGCGCGCCAGACCGGTTGCGGCTGCCGAACCAAAGACAGCGCCGCCCACGCCAAAAATCAACCCGACAATGGCGGCCACAATCATCCAGCCGCCGACGGTGTAGATGTGCTGCATGTTGCCGGCGGTGACGCCGTCGTCAATGATGGAGGACATCAGGCGCGGCACAATCATTTCCATCACGACCTCGCCCACCATACACAGCGGGGTCAGCACCGAAACAAGGCGTACGCCGCTTGTCTCTTTAAACAGTGTTTTTAACATATGGTTTGCTTTCACTCCTTATGGTTAGTTCCCTGCGCCGGGGCGCCCTGCCGCTGCAGGGCGGTTCCGGCGTTTTGGCGCAGACGTTCCAGCGTCTTGATCAACGCGTTCAGATCCGCCTGTGTCACACCGTCACGCAGTTGGCGTTCAAAAGCGGCAATGCAGCGCTCCAGGCTTTCGTAACACGCCAAACCTTTGACTGTAGGGGCAAGGCTTTTCAGCCGGGCGTCCTGTGAAACAGGGGTGCGGGTAATAAACCCGGCGCTTTCCATTGCCTTGAGCATGGCGGTTACGCTGGAGCGCCGGATCCTGAAGCATTCCTCCAGGTCGCGCTGGTACAGCGGCTGGCCGCTTTGCACCGTGCGCACAATATGCCCCAGCACAAGGCCGCGCATGCCCGTCAAATCCGGGTGGACTTCTGCGGCGATGCATGCATCCAGCGCCCGGCTGATCTGGTGGCTTGTGTAAGCAATCAACCGCCCCGCATGCCGGATGCTGGGAGTCGCGTTGTTCTCCGTATTCATCACCTCCCCCGGCTGGGCTGTGCGCCCAGTAGTTTTTTTGTGAACAATTCATGTATAAATTGTTTGTTCCCGTACAATTTCATTATAAACAACCGGCGCATAGCTGTCAACCAGCGCCGGCACAAATTCTTGCCCTGTGTTTGGCTGTATTTTGTCTGTTTTTTCCATGGTTCAGCCGGTTCCAAACGGCGGGAACCCGCAGGCTTCCCGCATGGCTGCATCGCTGGCAAAGCCATAGACCAAGTGGTCGGCGTCCTCATAGATCAGGGCTTCCTGCGGCATGGCCGCGCCAAGTTCCGGCAGGCTCGGCTGCCGTTCGCCTTCCTCTTCCCAGCGGGAAATCACAAAAAAGACCGGGCCGTCAGGCGGCTGGGTGGTATGGCTGGTGTTCTGCAGCCAGGCGCGAACTTCGGGTTCCGTGTTTTGGGCCAGGCCCCACACTTCGATGCGGCCGTCGGACAGTTCGGTAAGGATGTTGCCATCCCAAAACGAGGCATACCCCTGGGTATACCCGTTGTTGACCAAAAACGCCGCGAGATCGACATTTGTGTTGGTTGCGGCAGCCGCCGTGCAATATTGGGCCACACCGTGCAGCGCCAGCACACCGGCCAGGCAGAGCGAAAGCACGGCACGCTGCCGCCGGAAGGACCGCTTTGCCTGCGGCAGCCAGGTTTCAACCAGCGGCACCGCAAAGACGGTCAGGGGCAGGACATAGCGGTCCGACATTCCGCTGTTGGTAAAACCGTAGAGAAAAACAAAACAGCAAAGCCCGGCCAGGTAAAACGCCCCGAGCAGCCGGTGCGGCAGCGGAACGGCAGCCCCGCCGCGCGCAAGGCGAACAGCCCAAACCACGCTGAAGCCAAGCCAGAGGACAGCAGCCAGGTTGAACAGTGCGGTTGGCGAGAAAAACGACCCTTTTTCCCACCCGAAAGCAGCCAGCAGCGCGTTGACGAGCGCGGCCAACCGGTCAGGATCAAACGGTCCGAAGGCGATGTAATCCTGCCCCTGGAAGTGATAGTTTGCGGCAAACCACTTTGCATTGACCGCATAACCGGCCAAACCGGCCAGGTCTCCTGCCAGGCAAAGCGCAAGCCGCCAGCCCCAGGCGCCGCCCAGCAGCGCCCGCGCCCGGTTTGCCAGCGGCACACCGCGGGGCGTTTCTGCCCAGCCGAGCGCCAATACAGCGAAGGTCAGCGGCCCCTGCAGTACAAACAGCTGCCGCGGCCCGCCCAGCGCCGCCAGCAGGCCGAGCAGCGCGTACCCCGCCCCCCAGGCCCAGCGCCGGCCTTTTGGGGCGCGGCAGGCCGCAAGCAGGCAGCCGAACGAGCCAAAGCTGAACGCCAGGTGCGGGATATAATAAAGCCCCTGCAGCACATATTGCCGATAAAGCGCGCAGAACGGCAGGCAAAGCACCCCGGCCCCGACAAGCCCGGCCCGCGGCAGCCGCATCTGCCGCGCAAAAAAGAGATAGGCCGCCAGCAGGATCAAGAAAATGATTGCACTGCCCAGCACCCGTACGGTGTGCCAGCTGCTGAACAGCCGGAACAGCGGCGCCATGACCAGCTGGGTGTTCACAACCCGCAGTTCAGTGGAATAGTACCAGTTCGGGCTGAGGATGCCGCCTTCCTGCGCGAGCTGGTGGGCCAGGATCTGCTCCGACGCCATATCGGAATCGAGCTGGTTGGTGCTCCAGCTGCGCCAGTAGCAGAACAGCAGCGCCAGGCAGACACCCAGCCAAAGCAGCGGCAGCACACGGGTCCATCGTTTTGTCCGCAAAATAAATTCCTCCTTCTCGGCACCCCGGCATACCAATCCGCCGTCCGGCAAAAGCCGGGCGGCGGGCAGGGGTACGTTTTATTCCGGGGCTTTCATGCTTTCGACCATCGAAACCCGCTTGAGTTTGCGACCCATGACCAGGTTGACGATGGTACTGAACAGAATTGTCAGCGCAAAGGCATACACAAAGCTCAGCGGCTCAATATCCCGGCCAAACATGACGGCGTCCACTTCCACCGTCAGGATCACAAACCGGTGCAGCGCCACGCCTCCCAGCAGACCGAACAGCGCACCGATCAGGGTCAGGGCTACGCTTTCGCGGTTGACGTACGCGTCCACCTCGCGATCATAGAAGCCGAGGACCTTGATTGTCGCAATTTCCTTGACGCGCTCGGCAATATTAATGTTTGTGAGGTTGTAAAGTACGACAAAAGCAAGGCTGGCCGCGCAGACAATGATGAGCGCGACCACCGCATCGATCGACTCCAGCATATTGAGGACCATTGCTTCGGTATCGGCCGTAAAGGTCAGGCTTGCGACTTCATCCATGCCAAGCAGCACCGACGAAACCGCTTCACGCCCCTGCTGCGAGGGGTCAGCCAGCTGGCTCATCACGGCGTTCCAATCCGGCGCATGGCCAAAGCCCTGTTCATAGCTGGCAGCGCTCATATAGACATAGTTGTAAACGTAGTGTTCGCAGATCCCTGTCACGGTAAAGGTTGCAAGGTTTCCGTCGCCGTCATCCAGCGTGATGCTGTCACCGGCCCTCACCCCCAGGGTAGCGGCCATTTTCTCGGTCAATACCACGCCGGTTTCCCCAAGCGGGGTGGGCGCCCCGCTTTGCCGCTCGTGCAGGTCGGCAAAGCGGGCAAAGTCCTCCACATTCTGCGGAACCATATAGTAATAGTCAAGCGTGTCGCCGTTTTCAAACTCCTGCTCTACCTGCGCCGTGTACACGGTCAGCGAGTCGCTGATTGCACCGCCGCTGTCATCCCCGAACAGATACGCATAGACAGGGCCTGTGGTTGTGTGGTCGGCGTCGGTGACGGCGGTCAGCAGATCATAGTGATACACATCGCCAAACTGTTTGGTGACAATGCTGTTGAGCGAATCCGAAATGCCGAACCCGGTAACCAACAGCGCTGTACATCCGGCCACGCCCAGAACCGTCATCCAGAAGCGGCGCTTGTAACGCATGAGATTGCGGCAGGTCACTTTATATGTAAACGGCAGCCGTTTCCAGATCAGGCCGACCCTCTCAAGCAGGATGCGCTTACCGGCTTTGGGCGCACGCGGGCGCATAAGCGCCGCCGGCACTTCCTGCATGGTGGCGCGGCAGGAAGACCAGGTCACAAACATGGTGATTGCAATCAGCGAGCCGGCCGAGAGCACCATAATATCCCAGCGCCACGGCGACAGGAAGTTCGGCACCCAGTACATCATGGAGTACGCTGTCCAGATCACACGCGGGAAAACAAAGAACCCGATACACAGCCCGAACAGCGCGCCGGCCGCCGCCGCGGTAAGGGCGTAGAGCAGATATTTCTGCATGATGGCGCCCTGGGTGTAGCCCAGCGCCTTCATCGTACCGATCTGCAGGCGTTCTTCCTCCACCATGCGGGTCATGGTGGTTGAGACAACCAGCGCCGCCACAAGGAAGAAGAAGACCGGGAAAACCTTGGCCAGTGCGGCCAGCTTGGTGGAATTTGAATCAAACGAGGCAAAGCTGACATTGCGGCTGCGATCCCAGACATACCATTCCCCGGTCTCAAGATCGGCGAGCTGCGCCTGCGCATCTTCGATTTCGGCGCGGCCGTCGGCAAGTTCCTGTTCCACTTCCGCTACGGCGTCCTCATAATCAATTTCACCATCCAGGAGTTTTTGCCGGTTTTCTTCTATCGTGGCGCGCGCGTCAAGGATTTCCTGCCAGGCGTCGGCCAGGGTGGCGCGGGCGTCTGCAATTTCCTTTTTGGCATCCAGCAGTTCAAGCTGCTTGTCGGCCAGCAGCGCCCAGTTTTCGTCCAGCGTTATTTTGCTGCGTTCCAGCTCATGTTTGCCCTCATAAAGCGCAGTTCCCTGCTCCTCATATTGGGCCCAGCCAAATTCCAGCTGCGCACGGGCTTCTTCCAGGGTAGCCGCATTTTCCTCCAGCAGTTGGCGGCCTTGCTCCATCTCCGCCTTGCCGGCTTCATATTGGGCCCAGCCGGCATCCAGCTGCGCTTTGCCTTCATCCAGGGTCGCTTTGGCCTCTTCAAGCTGCGCCTGCAGGCTGGCAAGGCTTTCCTGTGAAAAAAGCGCGCAGGCCTCCTCCCAGGTCAGCTCCTGCCCTTGCGCGGCATAGGCGTCGATGATGGCCTGGATGCCGGCATCCAGCTGGCGGCGGGCTTCCACAAGCTGACCAAGGCCGTTGTACAGGGCTTCCAGCTTTCCGGCAAGGCCCTGTTCTCCGTTCACAAAATCTTCCACCGCATCAATCAGGTCGTTGTACGCATCCTGCAGTTCAGGCGGCAGCTGGTCGGCCAGACCGCGCAGTTCTTCCAGGATCTGCTGCCACAGCGCATCGGTTTCACCATCCGGGGCGGCATCTCCGGCGGCCGCCTGCTGCAGCGCGCTTTGCAGCGTATCCAGCACCGCCAGGTCCGGCAGCGCCGTCTGTTCTGTCTGTGTTTCTGGCGCCGCCGATTCAGGCGTGGCAGGCATCGGCACAGAAGCCGCGGTTTCGGCATAGGACGCTGCGGCGGTGCGGAAATTGGCCAGCGCATCCCCCACAGCCGATTCGCCGGTTGCCACATCGCCCTGCTGCAGCCAGGCAAGAATATACTGCAGCAGCTCCTGCGCGGTGGAGGGGAACTCATCCAGCGCAGCCAATTCCCGGATTAGGGCATCGGCTTCTTCATAGGTGATGGACAAGCCGGCTTCTGTAAGCTGATCCACCATCTGCTGCACGCCGGCCCGGTAGGCCTCTTCACCGTCGGCCAGCTGCTGCAGCTGGCCAAGCTGCTCGCTGCCCTGCTGCCACTGGGCCAGACCTTTTTCATATTCGGCCTGGTTCTGTTCCAGGGTCTCACGGCCAGCCTCCAGCTCCGCTTCACCGGCTTCCAGCTTGGCCTGGGCTTCAGCAAATGCGGCCACGCCCTGGTCATAGAGGGCCTGGGCGGCATCCAGCGTCTTTTTCCCTTCCGAAAGCTGGGCTTCGCCATCCAGAATTTGCTGCCATCCTTCGTTCCAGGCTGCCTGGCCTGCGGTCAGCTCATCCATGCCGGCGTTAAGCGCGGCTTCGCCATCGGCCAGCTGCTGTTCGTAATCGGCCAGTTCGGCCACACCGTCTTGGTATTCTTGCTCGCCGTCGGCCAGTTCCTGTTCACCGTCGGCCAGCTGTCTGCGTCCGTCTTCCAGTTCGGCCGCCGCATCGGCCAGTTCCTGCTCGGCTTCGGCCGCTGCATCGTTGTATTCATCCCAGGCATCCTGGATTTCCGCCTGGGCGTCGCTGACAAGTTCGGTATACCGCGCATCGCACCGCGCGCCGGCAATCCCTTCCACGGCATCCGACACGGCGGCAACCGTTTCGTCATACGCGTCGGAAAGGCTGTCCAGTTTACGCGCGCCGTCCACGGTCAGGTAGATTTCGGTATAGCTGTCATAGGAGAAATCTTCCGGCAGGATGTAGAACACGGTTTCGACCGCGCCGCTGCCAACGCTGGCCGGTTCACGCTCGAACGAAAAATAGGCAGTATCGTGCACGGTACCGACCACAGTAAAGGTCGTGGTCGCGAGTTTATCCGCCAGATCTTCGTTGTCATCAGCCGGCACAGTCAAAACCGTGCCGATCGCAAGCCCCTGTGCCAGATCGCCGGCGCCGGCTTCCACAACACACTCCCCCGAAGCGGTCGGCCAGCGGCCTTCCTCGAGCTGCAGGCGGTTGATGGTATCCGCTCCTTCAGGGTTGCCGGACGCATCGGTCGGCAGGCTATGTACCCGGGCGACGGCCTGATCCGAATTCGGGGTTTTCACCAAAAGATCCGCCGACCAGGCGCCGCAAACTTCATCGACGCCTTCGATTTCCTGCAAGGCGGCGACATCCTCCTGCGTCAGGCCAAGCGTACCAATGACGCGCAGATCATATAGGTTTCCTGCATCCAGATACTGCTCAACGGAATCGCGCATATCCGGCGTAGTGGAAACAAGCCCGGCCAGGAAGCCGACGCCGAGCGCGACAATGGAAAAGATCGCAAAAAAGCGGCCCAGGCTGCTGGAAAGGGTGCGGCGTATGTTTTTTTGGTAGGTTTTGTTCATGGCACCACAGATTGTTTGCAACAATACGGTTCATGCCGCCTTCTTCCGCATTTGCAGGGAGGCGGCGGCAACTTCTTCTTTGTGTTGGCAGCTTCACCATTCGATCTGCTCAACAGGGGTCGGGTTGGGGTTCTGCTGCATATCCACAACCCTGCCGCTGTTGATACGGATGACCCTGTCCGCCATGGCCGCCAGGGCGCTGTTGTGCGTAATGACAATTACGGTGCGGCCTTTTTCGCGGCAGGTTGCCTGCAGCAGCGCCAGCACCTGCTTGCCGGTTTTGTAATCAAGCGCGCCAGTCGGTTCATCACAGAGCAAAATTTTAGGGTTTTTGGCCAGGGCGCGGGCGATCGACACCCGCTGCTGTTCCCCGCCCGAAAGCTGGGCCGGGAAATTATCACGCCGGTGGGCCAACCCGACTTCTTCCAGCACGAGATCCGCATCAAGGGGGTCGCGGCAGATTTCCGAAGCCAGCTCAACGTTTTCACGCGCGGTCAGGTTTTGCACAAGGTTGTAAAACTGAAACACAACCCCGACATCATACCGCCGGTAGCGGGTCAGTTCCTTGGCATTGAAACGGCTGACAACCTGACCGTCCAGCACAATGGTGCCCTCATCGCAGGTATCCATACCGCCGAGCATATTGAGCACCGTTGTTTTACCGGCCCCCGAGGGGCCCAGGATTACGCAGAATTCCCCGCGTTCAATCGAAAAACTGACATGGTCGGCGGCGGCGATGCGGGTATCCCCCATCTGATAATATTTACAAACGTCCTGAAACAAGACGAAGGGCTGCTGGTTCATGGGCGGGCTCCTTTGCGGCGATGCAATTTATACACATGTTCAGTATACCATGAAAATGCAAAGAAACAATAAAATTCCGTGAATAAACTATGAAAATTGCCGTCCGGCGCTGCCGGACGGCAAAACATTACACATCCGCAGCCGGGTCATAGCCGCCGGTGGTATCCAGCGAAACAGCGGAACCTTTGCGCGCCGTGATCCCGGCCGCCGGGTATTGGCTCTGCACGCGTTCGGCTTCCCCCACCAGCGCTGCTTCAAAACCGGCGGCGGCCAGCGCCTGCTTGGCCGCCCCCGTGCGCCAGCCGGTCACATCCGGTACCACGCCAAACAGGGTTTCCTGTTCTTCGGCTGTAAAACTTGGCGCAATCCCCAGGTGCGGCAGCGCCTGTTCCAGCACGGCCGCGGCAACCGGCCCGGCCAGCGCGCCGCCGCTCGTCGTCCAGCTGTGGGGTTCGTCCAGGCAGATCAGCACGGCGATTTTCGGGTCTTCAATCGGGGCAACTGCGGCAAAGCTCGCAATACGGGCGGCGGGGTCTTCGCTGTCCAGCTTTTGGCTTGTGCCGGTCTTTCCGCCGACACGGTAGCCGGCCACCGCGCCGTTCTTGCCGGTTCCTTCGGTGACAACCCCTTCCATCAGGGTGCGCATCACAGCCGAAGTTTCGGGTGTAATCACCTGCCGGCGTACCGTCGGCTCCCTGTGATAGAGCAACTGGCCGTCTGCGTCGGCAATCTGCGCTACAAGGTATGGCTGCATAAGCCGCCCGCCGTTGACCACCGCCGCCACCGCTGTAATCATCTGCAGGTAGCTGACCTTGCTGCTTTGACCAAACGAACAGCTGGCCAGTTCCACCGGACCCGCCCGGTGAGCGCAAGGGGATAGCCGGGTTTTCCGGCGGTTTCACCTTGCAGGTTGCTGCGGCGTGCGCCGGCTGTTCCGCCCGCCTTCCCGCCGGGGATCCGTGAATGCGAAGGTGACCGTGATGTGTTTGCGGGCATCGACCTCCACACGCCGGACAAGCGTTTGCAGCTGACTTTTTTCCAAGCTTTCAAGCCGGAGAAAGCGGCGCACCCGGGCCCCGGCGCTGCGGGCAGGGTCAGGCGGCGGCGCGGCGCAAAGAACGGCGAGAGTTTCCCGGCAGTTTGCTTCTTCCCGCTCAAGTTCCGCCGCGATGTAGGCAAATTCTTCCGCGGAAAGTTTTCCGGCCGCCTGATCCTTATAGGCGTTGAGCCGGGCGCGGCGGGCCGTCGCAAGACGCTGTTCCAGCCGTTGCCGGCGAACCGACGGATCATCTTCTGCCCGACCGCTTTGCCCGCAGGCAGAAACAAGTGTTTCGGGGCTGATGCACTGCCGGATCAGGCCGCGCAGGGTTTCCAGCACCGCCTGCAGCGCCTGGTCTTCCCGCATGCTGTGCGCGGTGCAGCGGTGCAGCGTGGGCGCACGGTAGTAACCGTAGCAGTTTAAGTACCAGTATTCCCCGCGTTTTTTGGCATAGAGCGGGCTGCCGCAGTCGGCACAGAAGGCAATGCCTGTCAGCAGATGCGGGTGGCCGGTAACGGCGCTGCCGCGCACCTGCAGCATCCGCTGCGCCAGCGCAAAATCAGCCCGGCTGACAAGCGGCGCATGGGTGTTTGGCACAACAATCCAGTCCTGCGGATCAACGCGGCGCCGGTCGTGTACCTTGTAGCTCACGGTCCGTGTAAACTGCTGGGCCATATCGCCCTGGTACACCGGGTGGGAGAGTATCCGCCGAATGGCTTCGGCATTCCACAGCCCGGAGAACCGCCGGCTCTTATCCTTCATCTGCTTTTGGACGGCCGGGGGCGGAACCTGCGTCTCGTTCAGCCGGCGGGCAATGGCGGTGCGGCTGGCGCCGCCAAGAAACAGCCTGAAAACCTGGCGGACAACCGGGGCGGTTTCTTCGTCCGGCAGCAGGTGATATTTATCGGCCGGGTCAATGCGGTAGCCGTAGGGCGGCAGACGGGCCAGGAACTTGCCTTGCCGCTTGAGAATATTGAGCGAGGCCCGAACTTTGGCACTGGCATCGGCGGCGTAAAAGTCATTGAACACATTCTTGAAAACCGCCATCTGCTGCGCGCCATCACTGTTCCGGGCGGAATCATACTGGTCGTTGACTGCGATGAATCGCACGCCAAGACGCGGGAAAACCTGTTCAAGGTATCGGCCGGTTTCGGCATAATTACGGCCCAGGCGCGACAAATCCTTGACTATGACGCAGCGCACGCTGCCGTCCAGCAGACGGGCGGTAAGCGCCTGGAAGCCGGGGCGGTCAAAATCCGTACCCGTATGACCGTCGTCAACAAATTCTGCGATAACGGCAAAGCCGCGGGCCTGCGCCCAGGCGTGCAGAAAAGCGCGCTGATTTTGGATAGAATCCGACTCTGCATCCGGGCCGTCGGCCGAAGACAGGCGCAGATACAGCGCAGCCGGGGCCGGGGCGGGTGCTGTGCTTCGGCGGTTTGCACTCATACCGGCGGCACCTCCGTGTTTTCCGGTGGAAGGTTCCGCAAAAGCTGGATCAGGCAGGTTTCCAGGGTAGGGCTGTTTTCTTCTGTGGCAAAACGAATGTCAACCGGTTCCATACAGATTCTCCTTTCTGTTTGGGTTACACCATCTGTATGCGGTCAGCCGTTCGGGTATTTTTGCCTGTACACACCAGGGCCCCGCCCCCGGCCGAAACCGGAAGGCGGAGCCCTTCAGCTGTCGCCGTCGTCGGCGCATGTCCACCGACGGCGACGTTTTTATGCTTTTTTGACAGTCTGCAGCGCGCCCAGGAACCCTTGCGCACCCTCTTTTTACTGTAAAGCAAAGTTGCTTTACAGCTTTATGCCGTACCCACTGCCTATGCGGCCGCCCGCCTGCAGATATGCGCACACCGCACGCTGCAAACTTGTGGTTTGAGGCAGCGACTGCGGCGGCTGCCTGCCGGCGAACAGCCATTCATAGAAGGAAGAATCATCCGGGTCGCTGGCATACAGGCGATAGCCATCGGCAAAGCGGCGGATGCCGGAACCGGCCGGCAGCAGTTCATACAGCCCTGGCGACAGCAGCCAGGAATGGCACAGCAGGGTTTGCGGCGCCCCGGCCGGGGCCAGCGCCGCGCCGTACTGTGCAAAAAACGGCAGCGCGCGGGCGTAGGAATCGGCGAGCGCCGCCTCGGTCAGAACTGCATCCGACGGAATATGCACCGACAGAACCGGCGTTCCCGCCTGCCCTTGCGGCGGGGCCGGCTCATCCGGCTGAAGAAGGCGGTATTCAAATTCCAGCGTGCCAAGACGGAACAGCTGCCCCGACAGCTGCCGCCATGCCCAGAAAGCGCGGTCAAAGCAGAAACGGCCGCAGCGGACCCGGGCTTCCTGCAGAAAACGGCCAAAACATCCCATTGTGGCAAGAAAGACATCATCCGGTATCCCGCGCGCACCGTTGATCTCCCGCGCGGTGCAGGCAGCCGCCAGGTAAAGCGCGAACAGCGCCATCCCGTCAGGGTCGTCACCGGCAAGCGCCGCTTCGAGCTGCCGCCAGGCAGCGGCTGCCCGGGACGGGTTCGTCAGGCCCTGGGCCGTGGCAAGCCAATCCGGCCGCCGCCATACCGGGGCTGCCGCAACCGCTTGCCGCACAGGGGCCGGCAGCCCCAGCTCTTCAGCCAGGGCCAGCGCCTGTATTTGTTCCTTCTGCTTCTGTTCTGCCATGGGATTCCCTCCGTTTTGATGGCATTGTCCTCTTCAGCCGTCGATCTTGCAGGCCGAGGCAATCTCCCCCACCCGGTAGCAGCCGTCGAGCGCGCCGTCCGGGAAGGTCAGGTACGGCAAGGCCGGTTCAGCCAGCTCGGGGATTGTCTCGCACCGGCATTCGGCAAAGGCGCGCATCCGCCGGCCGGCCGTATCCAGCCGGGCCGCCACGCCGCCCAGGCGCGCGTCGATGACCTCGAACCCCTGCGGTTTGTTGGTGGCGTTCCAGAGTTCCGCCCAGGCTGTCCGCAGCGCTTCGACGGCGCGGATTGTATCGGGCAGCGCGTCTGCCAGGCGGGCGGCCGCGGCGCGGTCTTTGCCGGTGACAACCGCCGACGCGCCGGCGTGCCAGGCGCACTTTTTTGCCAGGACGTCGGCCAGCAGGGCGTAGAAGTTCCAGAGCGGGGCCAGCTCCCCGCCCTCGGCCGCATAGGCGCGGTAGCGCGGGGCGAGCGCCGCATAATGTCCGGCCAGATCATAGCCCGCCAGATCCGCCGTAAACAGCTGGACGAGCGGGTCCTGATAGAGCAGGATCTTGGCCAGGTTGACCGGCCGCATATCGCCCGAGCGCATCCCGGGCAGCTTGTTGAAGGCGGTCAGATCCCAAAACGCCGCGGCGTCGGCCCGGCAGCAGGCGCGCAGCCGCCGCGCCAGCCAGGCTTCTTCCATCGAACCGTGGTAGGTAAACTCGGCGTACATCTGCATCCCGAGCAGTGTGGTATAAAGGTTCCCTTCCGCCCCGTTATCGCCCCAGGCGGTGGCGAAAACCAGCGGCACCCCGGCTTTGCGGCAGGCTGTCAGGCCGGCTTCGGTCGTGATGCGGGTTTTCTCATAATCCGGGGCCGGGCCGCACCATGTCCAGATGCCGCCGGCAAACACGGTGGGGGCCGGCAGCGCCGCGTGCTTTTGCAGCTGCCAGGCGTATTCGTCCTCCCGCATATGGTAGTAATCCCAGTAGACAAGATCGACGCCCGGCACAACCGCCTCGATCGCCTGCTGCGAGGGCATCGGCCCGTCGTAGTAACCGTTGGTCGGCGATTCCAGCCGGAAGTACATATCGCTCCACATCATCGGGGAAAGGCCGAGCTCCCGCACAATGCCGAGCACCTTCTGCAGGTGCCGGCGCAGGATGTTGTACGGCTTTTCATAGCCGAACCGGCGCAGATGCGCCCCCATGCCGACGCCGTGGGCCTCGTCCATCCCGATATGAATCCGCTTGGAGCGGTACGGCGCGCTGGCGGCCGCCAGAATCTGGCGCAGGAATTCATAGGTCTGCTCGTCGTCGGCCAGCAGGACTTCGTCATTATCCTGCAGATGCTGCATCGCCGGCCAGTGCAGCGCCCGGTTCAGATGGCCGAGCGTCTGCACACAGGGGCAGAGCTCGATGCCGAGCATATCGGCGTAATCGTCAAGCGCCTGCAACTCGGCAAAGGTATAGCGGCCGCGCTGATAGCCGAAGTAGGGCTGGCCGGGCACTTCGTAGGTATCCTCGGTGTACATCATGCCGAGGTTGAGGCCCATCAGCGCCATTTTGCGCAGGATGCTGCGCAGCGTTTCGGGCAAAAGAACCGCGTTGCGGGAACAGTCGAACATGATGCCAACCGTCTCAAAACAGGGCTTTTCCTCGATCCGGCAGGGCGAAAGCGGGCGGGGCAGCAGGCTGAGCGCGCGGTAAAACTGAACCGGCTGGGCCCAGGTGACGGCGACGGTTTCGCCGTCGCAGCAGACGGCCAGCCGGTCGCCGCGCTGCCCGCGCACCGGCACGCCGCCTTCGGCCATGCGCAGCGAAAGTTCCGGCGCAAGGGCGGCGAGGGCCTGCGCGCAGCGGGCGGGCAGGTCACCGGACAGGGTGATGGTCAGTTCCATTGGATTCACCTTCGATTTCATTCTGTTCAGGGCAGCGTCTGCTGCAAAATGCGTTCGAGCTCGCGCTTATACAGCCGGTTGGGATAGCTGCGGGATTCAAAGAAGAGTTCGGCCATGCCGGGCTCGAGCAGACGGCTTAAAATATCGCGCAGCTCGGCCTCGATCCCGCGCAGGTTCGCGTACTGCTTGGGTGCGCGCTCGCGCAGGCAGTCCAGCTCGACCGGGCGATCCGGGTACAAATTGCCGCGGAAGGCCGCGAAATTGACCGAGGTCGCATACTCCTGCCGGTAGAGAACATCGATCAAGAGCGCGGTATCCCGGTTGCGGGTGATCTGCGGCAGGTACTGGCCGATGAGTTTGTAGTAATCATACCGCCGTTCCGCCCCGGTCGTCAAGACAATATCATACGCCCCGTGGTAGACGCCGAGGAATCGCTCGAGGAAGGCGGCGCTGTCGGCGCGCAGGTTCCAGCAGCGGTCGGCCGCATAGAAGGCGGTGTAGCGGCTGGTCTCAAACAAACCGTAGGGGTTGCCGAAGGAGAAGGTGCTCCACCAGTTGGTGTTGATCATGCCGTCGCAGCGGGAGTTGGCGATCAGCTTGCACCAGGTATCAATGTTGCGCAGCCGCTGTTCGATGCAGGGGTAGTTCTGCATCCCGCAGCGGTCGCTGGCCCGCACCGCGCTGCAGGGGATTGTGCGGATGCCGTGGGCGTGCAGCGCTTCCATCAGCTTGGGGGCAACGAGGTTCACCCGGTCGGGGCTGTAGAGCCAGATGGCCACGACGAGGTTTTTGTTGAGCAGGGCCAGGTCGTCATAGTTGCCGGCCTCCCCCATCTCGCCGCCGCGCCAGACGTCCGCCATCATATCGTGCCAGACGATCGGAATTTTGCCGAGCGAGACAACCTTCTCGGCCAGGCGGTTGATGTATTCGATCGCGATGCGGCCGCGGCTTTTGCCGCTGGCTTTGCATTCGTCGCTCTGGCCCAGGCTCCAGACCTCGTCGCAGCCGAGGTGCAGGTAGCGGCTGTCCGGGTGCAGGCGGGCGGTCTCTTCCAGCAGCGAGGCCGCCAGTTCGTAAGCGCCTTCCCGCAGCGGGCACATCTCGCCGGGGGCTTCGGGGATTTCGCGCAGGTGCTGGTATTCGGGCAGTTTGAGGACGTATTCCAGATGCCCGAAGCTCTGCTGCAGCGGGATAATATCGATAAAGTTTTCCCGCGCGACTTCGAGCAATCGCCGGTGCTGTTCGGGGGTCAGCGCGTCGGTCGGGTGGCAGAGATCCTTGCGCGCGCGGGGCAGTTTATCCTCATACTCAATCACAAGGGTGTTGAGCTTGTAGGCGGCCATCTCCTCGATATATCGCAGCAGGTTTTCGAACTTGGGGTAGATGCCGCGCATATCAAGGTAATCGCTGCGCAGGGCAAGCTCGGGCCAGTCGGTGATTTCGACCGCCGGGTGCGCGGGCATGGCAAGGTACTGGCGCAGGGTCTGGATGCCGTAGAAAAGCCCCGCGGCGTCGTTGGCAGCGAGCTGCACCACCGCCCCGCGCAGGGTCAGCAGGTAGCCTTCTGGCTGGTGCACCGGGCAGGCGGCGGCGAAACTGCCGGCCGAATAAAGCGCATAGGGCCCCTGCACGCACCGGATATTCGCAAAGATGGTTTGGGCTGCTTGCAGCAGGCGGGCGTCCCCCGCCGGCTGGGAGAGGATGACAGGGGCTTCCCGGTCAATCTGCGCCGTGCCGGTCAGGCGGGCGCAGCGCTGGGGCTGGGGAATCAGGTAGAGTTCCATCGTGTGCTCCTTTCGGTCAAACCCCGGCACGCTCAGGCTTCGGGCAGAAGCCGGGCGCTCTGGGCGTCCAGGTAGAGCGTTGCATCGGCGCAGCGGCGCAAAATCGAGGCCGGGCAGCTTGTGGCGATGGGGCCTTCGAGCGTATCGCGCACGGCCCGGGCCTTGGTTTCGGCCGGCACAATGCAGAGATGATGCTTGGCGGCGGCGAGAGTCGGCACGGTCAGGGTCAGGGCATGGGTGGGCACCTGGGCGAGAGCGGCGAAGCAGCCGTCGTGCACCTGCTGGTTGCGGCAGACTTCGTCCAGCTTGACCACCTTGACGGCGGCCGGGTCATCAAATTGGGCGACAGGCGGATCGTTGAAGGCGATGTGACCGTTTTCCCCGATGCCGAGAAAGACAATATCGATCGGCGCGGCGGCGAGCAGTGCGCCGTAGCGGGCGCATTCAGCTTGCGGGTCGGCAGCGTTGCCGTCAAGATATTCAACCAGGCCAAATGGCAGACGGCCAAAGATACGCTTGCGCAGGAAGTTGCCGAACCCCTGCGGGGCGGTGGGGTCAATGCCGACATACTCATCCATATGGAAGGCCTTTACCCGCGGCCAGTCAATGCCGGGGGCCTGGCAGAGCGCTTCGAGAAATTCGTTCTGGGAGGGCGCGGCCGCAAAGACAACGCGGACTTCTTCCTGCGTGGCCAGCAGGGTGCGCAACAGGTTGGCGCCATCCTGTGCGGCTGCCGCGCCCATGGCGGCACGGGTTTCATAGATATGGACGCGCAGCGCGTCCTGTTGGAAACTGCGAACGGTTTGCATGGTAATTTCCTTCTTTCTGCGGCGTGTGGGCTCAGCCCTTGACCGAGCCGATCATAACGCCCTTGACAAAGTACTTTTGCAGGAACGGGTAAACGCACATGATCGGCGCAATCGAGACGAGCACCGTGGCGTATTTGAGCGATTCCTCCACGACCAGCGTATCGCCGACGCTGGCGGTCGCGTTGTTCGAAGAGCCGGCGCTGAGCAGTTCATGCAGGATCAGCTGCAGCGGGAACAGGTCGGGATCGCTGAGGTAGATGAACGGGACGAAGTAGGCGTTCCAGAGGCTGACCGCATAGTACAGCCCGATTGTCGCGAGCACCGCCTTGGAGGTGGGCAGGACCAGCCGGAAGAACACGCCCGCATCGGTCAGGCCGTCCACCTTGCCGGATTCCTCGATCTCGGTGGGGTAGCTGTCGAAGAAGCTGCGCATGACGATGAAGTTCCAGGTGGAGACCGCGCCGGGCAGAATGACCGCCCAGATCGTATCAAGGATGCCGTAAGCTTTAACGGTCAGGTAGGTTGGGATGGTGCCGCCGTTAAAGAACATCGTAAAGACGATCATCATTGAGAAGAACTTGTGCCCGACCATCCGCTTGGAGCTCAGCGCGTACGCGCCCATCGCCGTGATGGTCAGCGACAATGTGGTGCCGAGGATGGTATAGAAGATTGTGTTGCCGTAGGAGCGGAAGATGCGTTCGTCGTCAAAGACATAGCCGTAGGTTTCGGTCGTAAAGCCGAGCGGCCACAGGCCGACCTGGCCTTTCATGACATATGTATCGGTTGAAAACGACACCGCGATCATATGGATCATCGGGAACAGGATCAGCGCCACAATGATGAGCATGAACAGATACAGGATGGCATCAAACGGGCTGAACCGAATTTTGCGCTTGGTTGTCAACATAGTACTTCCCTCCTTCCGGTCAGAACAGGCCGGTATCCGCGAACTTTTTGGAGAAGTAGTTGGCGGAGACAAGCAGCACAAGGTTGATGACCGAACTGAACAGGCCGATGGCCGTCGCATAGCTCATATTGCCCGAGACAAGGCCCTGCCGGTACACATAGGTCGCGATGATATCCGAAGTTTCGTAGATGGCCGGCGAATAGAGCAGCAGGACCTTTTCCAGGCCGACTTCGAGGATCGAACCGATGCGCAGGATCAGCATGGTGGCGACGGTTGGCGCGATGCAGGGCAGCGTAATTGACCAGATCTGCCGCAGGCGGGAAGCGCCGTCGAGCTTGGCGGCTTCATAATACTGGGGGTCAACGTTGGTGATGGCGGCCAGGTAGACGATGGCGCCCCAGCCCAGGGTCTGCCATACTTCCGAAGCGACATAAATCGGCCGGAACCAGGACGCCGTGGACAGGAAGTTGATCGTTTCGCCGCCAAACATATTGATGATGATGTTGACAATGCCGCGCACCGGCGACAAAAACGAGTTAAGCATACCGCAGACGACGACGGCCGAAAGGAAGTGCGGCATGTAGCTGACGGTCTGCACAAATTTCTTGAACTTGGGGCGGGTCAGTTCATTCAGTGCAAGCGCAAACACAATCGGCAGCGGGAAACACCAGAGCAGCGTGTAAACGCCGAGCAGCAGCGTGTTGCGGATGATGCGCCAGGCATCGGGGTTGTTGAAAAAGTCAATGTAATGCTTCAAGCCGACCCATTCGCTGCCCCAGAATCCGATGAAGGGTTTGAAATCTTTGAAAGAAATCAGCACGCCCCACATCGGCACATATTTGAACAGAATGTAGTAGATCAGGCAGGGCAGGAACAAAAGCAGCAGATAACGGTCTTTCAAAATCCGTTTCCAGATACTTTTTTTGGGGTGGGTTTCAAGCGCGGGCGGCGGCGTTTGTTTGGCCGAAAAAAGCCGGCGCTTCGCCTTTGCGGGGCTGTTGGTCATAGGGGTTTGCCTCCTTTATGAATACAGGGTTTCAATTGCCCGCACAATCGCGGCCGCATACACGCCGTCGTTGTGCAGAATCCGGCCGCCGCGCACGCCGCTGATAAAATCGGCCCACTGGGCGGCGAAGGCGTCGGGGTATTGGGACGTATCCACCGGGCTATACGCCCCGCCTTCGGTGATTTCCAGGCTGCGGCCGGTTTGCAGGCGCAGCGCGCCGCCGGTGCAGAACAGCATCGTGACGTCCTGCGGCACCACGCGGTAGCCGCACAGCGAAATGGAGGCGCTGGTGCCGCTTTGGGTGCGCACAAGCATCTGGGCGCTGCCATCCACCTCGGTACCGGGCTGCCAGCAGGTGCAGCTGCCTGTGATGGAAGCGATCGAACTGTCGGTCAGGTAACAGAGTTTATCGAGCGAGTGGGCGGCATAGTTCATCGAGATCCCGCCACCGGCCATCGCTTTGTCCAAAAACCAGCGTGGACGCTCCGGTTTGAAATAGTTGTTGGTGCGCAGGTCGCAGACCATCGCCAGTCTGCCCAAGCGTCCGCTTTGCAGAATTTCGTGCGCGGCGCGGTTTTGGGGGATATAGCGCTGCAGGTGCCCCACCTGCAGCAGCACGCCGGCGGCCTGACAGGCTTCGATCATCCGGCAGCAGGCCGCGTAGGTGGTGGCCATCGGCTTTTCGAGCAGGATGTGGACGCCGCGCCCCGCGCAGGCCAGCACGCAGGCTTCATGCAAGCCGTGCGGCAGGTTGATGATGGCAAGGTCGAGCGGTTCCTGGGCGAGCATGGCCTCGTAATCCGTATAAACGCGCGCGCCATAGGGTTCGGCGGCCTGGCGGGCTTTTTCCTCCACCAGATCGGCCACCGCGGCCAGGCAGGTATCCGGGTGGTTTGCCACGGCGGCCAGGTGGCTGGCGCTGATGATGCCGGCGCCGATCATACCAACCTTCAGCATAATGGGTTCCTTTCCGGGCGATGCGGTGCATCGCGCTGTGGTTTCTTAAAAAATGGGGGCCATGCGCGGCCCACGGCAGGCGCCGCCAGCGCATGGCCCCCTATTGCTTGCCCCGGCGTGGCCGGGATTGTCTTTTATTGCGATGGGTTGCGGGGTTCAGCCTTCCTGCGCGGCGAGCACGCGGGCGTAGCTGGATTCATGGACGGCTTTCAGCTGGTCAAGGCCGAGCGCTTCGACTTCGGCGACGTAGGCGTCCCACTCATCAAAGCTGCGCTCGCCGAGCATGAACTTGGAAATCTGCTCGTTGACATAGGTTTGGATGTTGGTGCCGATGGTATTGACGACGTCCTGTTCCTCCTCGGTGAAGGCGAGTACCGGCTGCTGCTGCAAGTCATACTGGCGCGCTTCCTCGGTGGCAGTGCGGAGTTCTTCGGTGAAGGTGGCCATCTCGCCGCCAAAGTCATACAGCTGGTAGAACCCGAAGGTCTGTAGACCAGTATCCTGCTTCATCTCAGCCGCGGTCGTGTAGGTTTTCCAGGTGCGGTTGCCCTCGGCGTCCTCTTCGTACAGTTCACCCGGGCGGCCCCAGCTGAGAAGCTCCTTTGCTTCATCGGAGTACATCCAGTCGACATAGGCGAGCACTTCATCAAGGTGCTTGGTCTGGCTGGAAACGACAAAGCCGTAGACGCCCTTGGCCGAGTAGGCAAACTTGTTGACACCGTTTTCACCGAAGGACGGCGGAGCCATATAAGCCATTGTGAAATCGGGGTCGCTCTCACGCATGGAATTGTTAAAGAAATCGATGCGGCTGAGGTAGTCAATCGTAATGAAGGAATCGCTGGCCGCCATCACGTCCTGCCAGCCCTTGGTATCGATGGTCAGGAAGTTGGGCAGAAGCAGGCCCTCTTCATAGAGCTTGTTGTAGAACTCGAGCATTTCCTTAAACTCGGGCGAAGTCGGGCCAAACGTCCACTCCCCTGTTTCGAAGTCGTAACCCAGGAAACGGTTGTCGCCCGTATCGATGAACGAGGTGCCCCAGGAGGGTGCGATCATGTTCAGCTGGGTCAGCTGGCCGGCAAAGGAGCGGAAGGCCAATGGGTAGCTATCCGGGTAGGCTTCCTTGAGCTTGACGAGCACATCATAGAACTCATCCTGGTTGGTGGGAACTTCGAGGCCCAGTTCCTCAAAAACATCGGCACGATAAAGCCAGCCACGGCGGTTGGTCTCATCGACACCCTGCTCAGGGAACTGGTAGAGCCCGCCGTCCGCCGACATGAAGTTGAGGGCGTAGGCCTGATTTTCCTCATACCAGGCTTTGAAGTTCGGCATCTCATCCAGGTGGTCGAGGATATTGACAAAGGCCCCCTGCGGCGCGTACTGCTGAACTGCGGCGTTGCCGATCAGGTAGATCAGATCCGGCAGTTCGCCCGAGGACATGGTCAAGTTCAGCTTTTCGGAGAAACCTTCAGTATCGACGCTCGTGATCTTGAAATCGACGTTGGTTTCCTCATTAATCATGTCAATGACATACCAATCGTCCTGGAAAGGCCAGCTCGCGTGGGAGGGGATCAGCATGGATATCTCGACGGGGTCAGAAAACAGTGGGCCATCTGCGGTGGCGTCGGTCTCACTGGCCGCGGTGCTTTCGCTTGCGGTGTCGGCTGTGGCGGCATCACTGCCTGCGCTGCTGCCGGATGACCCGCCTGAGCATCCCGCCAGCATGCTGAGTGCAAACGCAGCGGTGGAAAGCAGGGCCAGGCTTTTCTTTGTCGTCCTTTTCATGTTGTTTCTGTCCTTCTTTCTTTTGTGGAATTTTGTGAATGTTTCGGGGTTTGTTCTGCAATGCATTGCTTTTGCTGTCCCCATCCTACACGATCCGCCCCGGGATTGCAACTCGCAAGATCTTCGGTTTTTGCCATCTGCACGGGGAAAAACCGAAATCGTTGAATTTGAAGAAAAACGTTGGGAATGACAGTGGACTTTTTTTCTTTCCCCCGATAGGATGGGCATAGGCGGCAAACATATACAAAAAAGCCCGCCTGGCTATCAGACGGGCGGGAGCTTATGCTGGCGGTATTCCTTGGGGGTCATGCCGGTATACTTTTTGAACTGGCGCAGGAAAGTGTTGATGTTGCCGATGCCGACCATACCGCAGATATCCCCGATCTTGTGGTCAGGGTTGCGCAGCAGGTCAATGGCTTTTTGCACACGGTAAAACTGGATGTGGTCGCTCAGGTTGGTGCCGGTCTTTCCCTTAAAATAGGTGGAAAGATAGTTTTTGGAAAGATGCAGGGTATCGGCCAGTTCGTCCATCGAAAACTCTCGCTGATAGTTTTCGGCCAGAAAGCGGCGAACGCCTTCGAGGATCGGGTCGGTGCCGCCTTCCTCCGCTTTGGCGCACTGGGCGGCGCTGTACACAAAGCCGCCGACCAGTTCAATATAGTCCTGGCCTGTATCACAGTTGGGCAAGGCGCTGTATACACGGCCGCTGCCAAGGTTGGGCGGTTCTTTGCGGGAATACAGTTCGGACAGCGCCCGCACCGCGGCGCCGGTCATGGTGGACCCCAGCAGGATCATGTGGATGCGCCGGATGCCGCGGGCAATATTATCCTCCAAAACCTGGCAGGCCAGGGCGCGGGCTTCCTCCGCCTTGCCTTCCTGCACAAGGGAGCGGAGCTGCTGCTCCTGGCTGTCCGAAAAGCGGAAACGCCCGGCGCTTTGCATCTGCAGAGGCAGGCGCAGCAGCTGGGTTTCGCTGCTGACCACCGCGTAGCGGGCAGCGTCCAGCACCTGGGTATAGACAGCGGCGAAATCGCCGTCGGCGGGCAGCGGTTCGCTTTGTACGACGGTAAAGAACGCAAACTCCCGCTCGTTTTCCAGCCGCTGCATCAGGTTCGCCATCTCGGCCGAAAGGTCGGTCTGCGCGGCAGGCACCCCCACTTTCGCCACAAACTGGTTGGGTTCCAGCTGGAAGATCAGCGAGGTATCAAACAGTTTGTTGAGCTCCTGGTTGAGAATTTCCTGCAAAAGCAGCGCCACCGTCTGCGGCGAATAGGTCATGCCTTCCAGCGCGCCGCGCCGGTAATGCGCGCGGCAGTACAAAATAAAGAAGGTGCGGCTGGCCGCGGGCTCGGTTGCGTCGGGTTCGTCGAGATCGACATACATGTTTTTCAGCTGGGTTTGCAGCAAAAAGCCCGAAAGCGCCTGATCCTTGCGGGTCAGCTGCTGGACATACTGATCCCGCTGGCGGACAATCTGCTCGACATGGGCCTGGATATAATCGAGTTCATCCTGCTGGGGCTGGTCGGCCGGGTTGCCCTCTCCAAACAGGTGCAGGATTTCCCGCACCGGGTGCATAAGCTGCCGCACAAAAACCACCGCAACCGCCAAAGCCAGCGCCACCGCCACCAGCGAAATGACAAGGGTAAAGGCAAGGCTGTTTTGAATCTGGCGCTGCACGGCGCTTTCATCCAGCAGTTTGACATAAACCAAATCGCTGTACCCGGAAGGCTGCCGGGTAATATACCCGCCGCCCGAAAGCGATGCGAAGGCTGTTTCGCTTTCAGGCATGGAAGAAAGGCGGTTTTCGGCATCCAGATTCAGCAGGGTCTCGCCGGTTTGCGCATCAAAGATATAAAATCCCTCGCTCAGGTAAAGGTCCGCTTCCCGGCAGAGTTCCTCAATATCAATGAAAAGCAGCACCATCATATTTCCATCGCGGAACGGCTTGAACGCAAGCGGCAGCAGGTGGCTGGTATCGTTGGAAAGGGCGCCATTCTCACTGAAATAGGCGGCCGGGTAACAGCGCTGGGAAAAAATCGCGGCATTTTCTGCCTGCCAAAACTCTGTGGTGTATGTCTCGTTGGCATAATAGCGTGAAAAAAATGTTTCCGCCTCATAATTGCCGGAGGATGTCACAACATCGTCACTGTTGCGAAACAGAATGGCAAAGGCATCGATACAGGGCGTGTTTGAAAAAAAGAGCTGGGCTTCCTCACGCAGGTCAACCATTTCATACGCCGTAACCTGCCGGGCGGTGCGCGCCTGGCGGAACGGAGCGGTATAGGTTAATGAGAAGTAGTCGTTGCGGATCTGGGAAAGGCTCGCATCCAGCCGAGCCGCCGCGCTGGTCAGCCGTTCCGTCGCCGTGCGGCGGGTTTCCCTGCCCATGGAAGACAGCAGGCTGGCGTACGAAAACAGATGGAACAGCGACAAAACCAGGATGACCGTGATAAACCCCGCCAACAGCTTGAGCCGCAGCGGCAGATGCAGTTTTTCCCACATACCACAGTCCCCCTTTCCCCTTGTATGCCGGGGCAAATTTGGTTTTATTATTTCATCTTCCCCACGCTTTGTCAAGCGCAGGGAGAAGAATGCAAAGGAGGAAACCATGCTAAAAACCAGCCTGACTTCGGTGACTTTCCGCCAAAAAGAACCCGAAGAAATTGTCCGCCTGGCCGCCCGCGCCGGGTTGAATGCCATCGAATGGGGCGGCGACATCCATCTGCCGCCCGGCAGCCCTGCCGCCGCCGAAAGGATTCGCCAATGCACCGAAACACACGGTCTTGCGGTATCGGCTTACGGCAGTTACTACCGCGCCGGCCCGGATGAGGATTTCGCCGCCGTGCTCGCCACCGCGCAGGCGCTGGGCTGCCGGCTGATCCGGGTATGGGCCGGCGCGCAGGGCAGCGCGGCGATGCCGCCGGAAGAGCGCGCCGCGCTCGAAAGCCGGCTGCGGCAGGCGGTGCGCGCGGCGGAAGCCGCCGGCTGTACCGTCGCGACCGAGTACCACGCCAACACCCTGACCGATACGCTCGCCTCCGCCCAGGCGCTGCTGGCGGCCGTGCCGGGGCTGCGCACCTTCTGGCAGCCGCCGGTCGGCCTGGCCGAAGCGGAAAACCGCCGCGCGCTTGACGCCCTCTCCCCCGCCGTCGAAAGCCTGCACGTCTACCACCGCGACGATGCGGGTGAAAAGCGCCCGCTGGCCGAAGGCAGAGACGCCTGGCGGGGGTATCTTGCGCGGGCCGCGGCGCTGCCCGGCATTCATTATGCGACGCTTGAATTTGTACAAAACGACAGCGAGGCGCAGTTCTTTCAGGACGCCGCCGTGCTGCGGGAACTTGTTGAGGAGGTTTGGCCATGAAAATAAGAATCACCCACGTCACCCTGATCCGGCGGCATGATCTGCTGCCGGACGCCGCGATTGACATTGAAAACGGAAAAATCCTGGCCGTGCACGAAGCGCCGCCTGCGCCGGATCCGGCCTTTGCCTGCTTTGACGGCGGCGGGCTGTACGCCGCGCCGGGGTTCATCGACCTGCACCTGCACGGGGGCGGCGGCGTTGAGTTTATGGACGCAACGCCGGAAGAAATTCGCCGCGGCTGCGCGGCCCATGCGCGGCACGGCACAACCTCGCTGCTGCCCACCACGCTCGCCGCGCCGGACGCGATGACGCTGCGCATGATCGAGGCCGTGCGCGAAGCCCAGGCGATCACAACCGAGTGCAGCATCCTCGGCGTGCACCTCGAAGGGCCGTTCCTCTCCCCTGCCCAGAGCGGCGCGCAGAGCCCCGACGCGCTCGGCGTCCCGACGCCGCAGCGCTGGGAAGCGCTGCTGAACGCCTGGCCCGAGGGGGTCAAGATCATGGGCGTCGCGCCCGAACTGCCCGGCGCGATGGAGCTGGGCGAGGAACTGCGCCGGCGCGGGATTGTGGCCACAATCGCCCATTCGGACGCCGATTACGATACCTGTGTGCAGGCGATGGCGCACGGCTTTGTGGATGTGACCCACCTGTATTCCGGCTGTTCGATGGTGCACCGCATCCAAGGCTACCGCCACGGCGGGGTGGTCGAAGCCGGCCTGCTGGAGGACGGGCTGACCGTGCAGGTCATCGCGGACGGCAAGCACCTGCCGCCCGAGCTGCTGCGGCTGATTGTCAAGTGCAAGGGGGCGGATGCGATCTCGCTGATTACCGACGCGCTGTTTGCCGCCGGGGCCGACCTGCCCGAGGGCACGGTGCTGCGGCAGGCCAACGGAATGGAGACGATCCTGGAGGACGGGGTTATGAAGCTGCCCGACCGCCAGGCGTTTGCCGGCAGCATCGCCACGATGGACCGGCTGGTGCGCAACATGGTGCAGCTGGCCGGCGTGCCGCTGTGGGACGCCGTGCAGATGGCCACCGGCACGCCGGCCGCGCGGATCGGCCTGCAGGGGGTCAAAGGCAGCCTGGAACCCGGCTGCGACGCCGATTTGGTGCTGCTGGACAAAGAACTGACTGTTCGCCGCGTGATGGCGATGGGAAACTGGATTGTATGAGGAGGCATTTGTATGTGGACCGAAGAAAAGCTCAACGAGATGCTCACCACCCCGAGCCCGGCGCTGATTGCCGATATGCAGGCGCTGACCGGCGATCTGATTGTGCTGGGCGCAGGCGGCAAGATGGGGCCGACGCTCTGCGTGCTGGCCAAGCGCGCCTTACAGGCCGCGAAGAACCCGGCGCGGGTGATTGCGGTTTCGCGGTTTCACGACCCGTTGGTCGTGCAGCTGCTGCGCGAGAATGAGGTGGAAATCTGCAGCGCCGATCTTTTGACCCCCGGCGCGCTGGATGCCCTGCCCGACGCCGAAAACGTGATCTTTATGGCCGGCAAGAAATTCGGCACCGAGGGCAACGAGTACGCCACCTGGGCGATGAACACCTGGCTGCCGAGCCGGGTCGCCGAGCGGTATAAAGAAAGCCGGATCGTCGTATTTTCCAGCGGCAACCTCTACCCCAAGGTGCCGGTGGGCAGCGGCGGCGCGACCGAGGATACCCCCACCGAGCCGGTGGGCGAATACTGTATGTCCTGCCAGGGGCGGGAGCGGATGTTTGAATACGCGGCCAGGACCTTCGGCACACGGGTGGCAATCTACCGGCTGAACTACGCCGTTGACCTGCGGTACGGCGTTTTATACGATATGGCGCATAACATTCTCGAAGGCAACCCGATCTCGATCGAGACGCCGAGCTTCAACTGCATCTGGCAGGGCGATGCGAACGAGGCCGCGCTGCGGCTGCTGCCGCACGCTTCAGCCGATGTTTTCACCCTGAATGTGACCGGGCCCGAAACGGCGGGCGTTGTGCCCACCGCCCGCAAGCTGGGCGCTTTGCTGGGCAAAGAGCCCCGTTTTGCCGGCACGCCGACCGAGACGGCCTACTTGAGCAACGCCGGGCGGATGTTTGCGCTGTTCGGCTATCCGCGGGTTTCGCTGGAAGAGCTGATTGCCTGGCAGGCGCAGTGGATTTTGGACGGCGGGCGCGCGCTTGGCAAGCCCACCCACTTTGAGGAACGGAAAGGACGGTATTGAGATGAACCGACACACAACCGCACTGGAAATTCTGCGCAGCGGCACCGTGATCCCGGCGATCCCGCTGGTGCTGGACGAAAACCGCCGGTTTGACGAAGCCGGTCAGCGCCGGCTGATCCGATATTACCTGGCCTGCGGCGTGGGCGGCGTGGCGGTGGCCGTGCACACCACCCAGTTTGCGATCCGTGCGCCCGAAGTTGCGCTGTTTGAACCGGTGCTGCGGGTGGCGAGCGAGGAGTTCGATGCCTTTGAGGCACGCACCGGCCGGGTGCTCGTACGGGTGGCCGGCGTCTGCGGCGAGGTTCCCCAGGCCTGCGCCGAAGCGGAACTGGCCCGCCGCCTTGGCTTTGACGCGGTGCTGCTGAGTCCCGGCGGGCTTGACCACCGCAGCGAGGCAGAACTTGTTGACCGCACCCGCGCGGTGGCCGATGTGCTGCCTGTGATCGGCTTTTATTTGCAGCAGGCCTGCGGCGGGCGGCGGCTTTCCTGCGAATACTGGCAGGCCGTGGCGGATATCCCGCAGGTAGCGGCAATCAAGTGCGCCTCCTTCAACCGCTACCAGACAATCGACCTTGTGCGCGGCGTCGCGCAGTCCGCCCGGCGGAAGGAAGTGGCGCTGTACACCGGCAACGACGACAACATCGTCGCCGATCTGCTGACGCCCTACCGCTTTGCCATCGACGGAAAGGCGGTCGAGCTGCGGTTTGTGGGCGGGCTGCTCGGGCACTGGTCGGTCTGGACGCGCCGGGTTGTCGAGCTGTACAACGAGCTGCGCCCCTACCGGGACGGCCGGCCGATCCCGCCCGAACTGCTGGCCCGCGGGGCGGCGATCACCGATTGCAACGGCGCGTTTTTCGATGTGGCGCACGGCTTTGCGGGCTGCATTCCCGGCGTACATGAGGTGCTACGCCGGCAGGGGCTGATGCGCGGCACCTGGTGCCTTGACCCGGCAGAAACGCTGAGCCCCGGCCAGGCCGCCGAGATCGACCGGGTGTACCGGATGTATCCCGAGCTCAACGACGACGCCTTCGTCGCCGAGTTTTTGCGGGAGGACGCCCCATGACCTGTGGCGAAACCGGTGCTTTGAAGCGCGAGGCCTGCCAGGCGATCGATGCGGCAGCCGACGAGCTGATCGCCTTTGGCGAGGATATCTTCCGCCACCCGGAGCTCGGTTTTCAAGAAGCGCGCACCGGGCAGAAGGTTGCCAGGGCGTTTGCCGCGCTCAGGCTGCAGGGCCTTGCCCGCCCGGGGCGCACCGGGGTAAAAGGCTGGCTGCCCGCCGGCCGGCCCGGCCCGCGCATTGCGATTCTGGGCGAGCTCGACGCGGTTATCAGCCCGCAGCACCCCTTTGCCGACCCGGTCACCGGCGCGGCCCATGCCTGCGGGCACCACGCCCAGCTGGCGGCAATGCTCGGCGCGGCGGCGGGGCTGCGGGCGGCTGCGCCGCAGCTGGCCGGAGCCATCTGCTTTCTGGCGGCGCCGGCCGAGGAATACATCGAGATTGGCTACCGCAGCGCGCTGCGGCGCGAAGGAAAGCTGCAATACCTGGGCGGCAAGCAACAGCTGATCGCCGAGGGCGCGTTTGACGATATCGACCTTGCCATGATGGTTCATGCCGAGACCGACGCAAAAGGCGCGCACGTCGTCACCCGGGGGCCGGCCGGCGGGTTCATCGGCAAAAACGTCCGGTTCATCGGGCGGGAAGCCCACGCCGGCGGCGCGCCCTGGCTGGGAGTCAACGCGCTCAACGCGGCTTCGCTCGCCATCCAGGCGATCCATGCCCAGCGCGAGACCTTCCGCGATTGCGACGCCGTGCGGGTACACCCGATTTTGACCAAAGGCGGCGACCTTGTGAACACCGTGCCGGCCGATGTGCGGATGGAAAGCTATGTGCGCGCGGCCAGCCTGGACGCGATGCGGGACGCAAACGCGAAGGTAAACCGCGCGGTGCGCGGCGCGGCCTACGCTGTGGGGGCCGGGGCCGAGATTGAAGATATGCCCGGCTACCTGCCGCTGCAACAAAACGCGCCGCTCTCCGACCTGTTTGCCCAAAACGCCCGGACGCTGCTGCCTGACGCCTGCATCGAGCAGGGCCTGCCGTTTTGCGGCAGCACCGATATGGGGGATCTTTCCTACCTGATGCCGGTGATTCAGCCGACGGTCAGCGGGTTTACGGGCGCGCTGCACAGCCAGGATTTTGCGGTGACGGACAAGGCCCTTGCCTATCTTGTGCCGGCCAAGCTGCTCGTGATGACCGCCATCGACCTGCTGGCCGGCGACGCGGCGATGGCGCAGCGCATCTGCCGGGATTTTCCGCGCAAGACCATCGCAGCCTACCGCCAGCTCTGGGATGATCTTTTGTGTGAAGCCGATGCACTGTAACCGAAAGGAGGCCCTTATGCGCCTGACCCAATCCCAACTTGCCCAGCTCGAAACGCCTTGTCTCGTCGTCGATGTGGCGCAGGTGCGGCGAAACATTGCCAAAATGCAGCAGGCAGTTGCCCGCACCGGCTGCGCGCTGCGGCCGCACATCAAAACCCACAAAATGCCGCTGTTTGCCCGCATGCAGGTGGAAGCCGGCGCCTGCGGCATCACCTGCGCCAAGGTGAGCGAGGCGGAAGTGATGGCAGCGGGCGGGCTGCGGGATATCTTTATCGCCTACCCGCTTGTCGGGGCGTTCCGCATCCGGCGTGCGCTGGCACTGGCCAGGCACCTTGACCGGCTGATCCTGGCTGTTGACAGCCTGCCGGGCGCCGAAGCGCTCTCCGAAGCGGCAGCTGCGGCCGGGCAGGAAGTTGAAATCCGGCTGGAGATTGATACCGGCGCCGGGCGCACCGGCATTCCGCTTGGCGGTGCCACAGCCCTGGCCTGCCGGATCGCCCGGCTGCCCGGGCTGCGTCTGACAGGTATTTACACCTTCAAAAGCCTTGTCTACCGGGGCGCCCCCACCGAGGATACCGGCCTGGCTGCCCGGGAGGAAGGGGAACTGATGGCGGAAGCCGCCCGACGGCTGCGCGCGGCAGGGGTCGAGATTCGGGATATCAGCGCCGGGTCCACCCCGACCGCCCTGGGCGCGGCACAGACCGGCCTTGTCACCGAAGTGCGGCCCGGTACCTATCTTTTCAACGATCTGCTGCTCTGCCAGGAACACGCTGCCACCCCGGATGAGATTGCCGTGCGGTATGCTGCCACTGTGATAAGCGCCAACCACCCTGACTACGCCGTGCTGGACGGTGGCTGCAAAACCTTTTCGACCGACCTTGTGCCAAACACGCCGCCCTACTATTTCCCAGGCTATGCAGCCGTGGAAGGACACCCCGACCTTTATCTGCAGCGCATGAACGAGGAGCACGGCATGGTTGTGGCTGCCGAAGGGCAGACCGGCCTGCAGACCGGCGAGATCTTGACCCTGCTTCCCCTGCATGTCTGCACCGCCGTCAACCTGCAAAACAGCCTCTATCTGCTGTGGGAGGACGGCCGCCTGACCCGGGAAGCGGTGGCGGCCCGGGGGTGCACGGTCTGACCCGGTCGAGACTTATATAATATAAAAGGAAGGGATGATTCAGTGGAAGAGTGGATTCTCCGCGGCGGGATCGTTTGTGACGGCACGGCACGCCCGCCTGCCCGCGCCGATATCCTGGTGAAAGAAGGGCGGATCGCGGCCATTGCGCCCCACCTGCCCGATACCCTCCCGGGGTTCCGGGCAGATGGCTGTCTGGTGACCCCCGGCTTTGTGGATCAGCACCGCCATTGTGACCTTGCGCCGTTTCGGGATGCCGCTTTCGGGCGGCTTGAACTGGCGCAGGGCATCACCAGCACCGTGGTTGGCAATTGCGGGCTGTCCGCCGCGCCGCTGGACCCAAACCAAGACCACGACTTTTTTGCATATATGGCACCGGTACTGGGGCCAGTGCCCGCGGGCGCACCCTGCGCCAGCCATGCCGCTTATGCCGCGGCGCTTGCCGGGCGGCCGCTGCCGCTGCATATCGGCTTTCTGGCCGGGCTGGGCTCTGTACGATACGCGGTCAAGGGCTTTTCCCCCTCCCCGTTCACCGCGCGGGAGCTTGCCCGGGGCGTGCAGCTTGTGGAAGAGGCGCTGGACGCCGGAGCCTGCGGGGTTTCACTTGGCATGATGTACCGCCCCGAATGTTATACCCTGCCGGAAGAATATGCTGCATTGCTGGCCCCGATGGCCCGGCGGGGCGGGGTTCTTTGCACCCATATCCGCGGTGAAGGCGACAGCCTTGTGGCTTCCGTCCAAGAAGTTCTCAAGCTGGCACGGGAAGCCGGCGTGCGGCTGAACATCAGCCATTTTAAAGCAACCGGGGTACGCAACTGGCGCAGCAGCATCTTCCGCGCCATTGATTGCCTGGAAAATGCCCGCGCCGGCGGCCAGGACGTAACCGCCGATTTTTACCCTTATGACGGCGGTTCCACCACGCTTCTTTCCCTGCTTCCTCCGCCCTTGGCGGACTGTCCGCCGGAGTTTTTTGCCACGGCAGCCGGCCGCACCCGGCTGCGCCGGGAGCTTTACCGTGACCACCCCGGCTGGGACAATATGGTCACTGCGATCGGCTGGGAACGCATTTTGCTCAGCGCGGTGACAGGGCCGGGCTATCTGGCCGACCAGGGGAAGGATTTTTGCCAAATTGCCACAACGCACGGTTTTGACGACCCGGCTGACCTGATGGCTGATCTTTTGGCATCCGAAGGCGGCAACGCCGGCATTATCGTGCTGAGCATGGATTGGGCCGATGTGCAGACAGTGGCCAAACTGCCGTACACCGCCCTTATTTCAGACGCATTGTATGGTGATGCCGGCAGCCCGCACCCAAGGTTATATGGGGCTTTCCCACGGATGCTCCGGAAGCTGGTGCAGGAAGACCACTGCCTGACACTGGAGCAAGCAATTGCCAAGATGACGGCGCTGCCGGCCCGGTGCCTGGGGCTGACTGGGCGCGGCGTGCTGGCGCCGGGTGCTTGCGCCGACCTGCTTGTTTTCCGGCCGGAGGAATTTGCCGATCACGCAACCTATACCGCCCCCAAGCAGTTTGCCACCGGCATGCGGCTTGTGTTTGTCAACGGCCGGCTCGCTTTCCGGCACGATACCATGGAACCCGCCCGCGCCGGCACACTGCTGCGCGGCCCGGCCTATACACAGAAAGGATGATAACGATGGATGTCTATGCGAAAATGAAAGAATTGGGAATTTGCCTGCCGGCTGCCCCGGCCCGTGGAGGGCTGTACACATCCTGCCAGCAATTTGCCGATACTTTGTACTATGTTTCAGGCTGCGGGCCGGTACTGGATGCGCCGGTTACCGGCACGCTTGGGCTGGATGTGACGGTGGAACAGGGTCAGGTCTATGCCCGCTCCTGCATGCTCAATGTACTGGCCGCGCTGGAAAAGGAGATTGGCGATTTGCGGCGTGTAAAAAACGTGGTCAAGATCACCACCTTTGTGCAAAGCGCGGATACCTTCCACGACCAGCCGGCTGTCGCAAACGGCGGCACCCGGCTATTGATGGATCTGTTTGGTAAAACAGTCGGGCTGCCGTCCCGTTCCGCTATCGGGGTCAACGCGCTGCCGGGGGATATTCCCGTGGAAACCGAGGCCCTGTTCGAAGTGGAGCTGCCCCAAGGTATCTGAATCTACAACGCCGGCTCCTTCGCTAAAACGCGGCAGACTGCGCCTTTTTTTGATATAATCCGGGCATTCTTTCCTGGGCCGCCCTGCGGGGCGGCATTTTTGTTGCCTGTAGCGGGGGGATGTGGTACAATGGGAACTGTTGACTATATGCCCAACCGGGCAGCAATAAATAGAAAGAAGGGGCGCAAACCGTGACGTTTACCATTGTGCGGCTGGCAGACCAGACGGCATACAAAGAACAGGCCGCCGCATGGTTCCATGAAAAATGGGGTGTACCACAGCAGGAGTATCTGTCCAGCATGGATGCCTGTCTCGCCGGCGCCGCCGTGCCGCAGTGGTATCTGGCGCTGGAGGGCAGCCGCATCATTGCCGGGATGGGCGTGATTGAAAATGATTTTCACAACAGGAAAGACTTGGCCCCGAATGTCTGCGCTGTCTACACCGAACCGGATTGCCGTGGCCGCGGCGTGGCCGGCAAGCTGCTGCAGTTTGTCTGCGCCGATATGGCGGATCACGGTATTGGCACGCTGTATCTTGTGACCGACCACACTGCATTTTATGAGCGGTACGGCTGGCAGTACCTGTGCCCGGTGCTGATTGAGGGCGATGATACGCCGTCCCGGATGTATATTCACCGCGCCGTGGCCGACCCGATGCCCGGCACCCCCAAGGAGGTTTCAACGTTTCATGGACCGAACTGTGTATGATACCTATCTCGCAATCCTGCGGGAGGAACTGATCCCTGCAATGGGCTGTACAGAACCCATCGCCCTTGCCTACGGCGCCGCCCGTGCCCGCGAAGCGCTGGGCTGCCTGCCGCAGCGAATTGTGGCGCGGTGCAGCGGTAACATGATCAAAAATGTCCGCTGCGTGCAGATCCCGAATTCCGGCGGCCTGGTTGGGATACCGGCCAGCGTGATACTGGGCGCAGTGGGCGGCGACGCGGCGCGCCAGATGGAGGTACTGAGCGCCGTAACCGATGACGACCGCGCGCTCTGCCTGCGCCTGCTTGAGCAGGGTATCTGCACGGTAGAGCTGCTGGACTCCCCGGTTGCGCTGCATTTTATCATTGAGATGTCGGCCGACGAACACAGCGTTTTGCTGGAAATCAAATACGATCACCTCAACGTAACCCGCCTTATCCGTGATGGAGAGGTGCTGCTGGAAACCGAGCGCGACCCGGCCCAGCCCGCCGCGGCCGACCGGGCACTGCTTTCACTGGGCGGGATCAAGGAATTCGCCGATACCGTTGACCTGGCCGATGTGCAGCCGCTGCTTGACCGGCAGATCGAGGACAATATGGCAATCGCCTTTGAAGGCATGACCGGCAAGTACGGCCTTGGCATCGGGCGGATCATCCGGGAAACCTATCCGGCTGACCTGCTGACCAAGATGCGCAGCCTGGCCGCAGCGGCTTCTGAAGCGCGGATGGGCGGCTGCGACAAGCCGGTTGTGATCAATTCCGGCAGCGGCAACCAGGGGATTACCTGCTCAGTGCCGCTGATTGTCTATGCGCGTGAGATGGAGCTGCCCAAGCCGTATCTCTACCGCGCGCTGGCTTTTTCCAACCTGTTGACGGTATACCAGAAAGAGTATATCGGGAAGCTGTCGGCCTTCTGCGGCGCGGTGTCCGCTTCCTGTGCGGTCGGGGCGGCGATCACCTATATGGTCGGCGGCGACCTGGAAGCCATCAAGCGCACGATCGAAAATACGCTGGCAAACATTCCCGGCATCATCTGCGACGGCGCCAAGATTTCCTGTGCGGCCAAGATTGCGGCCGGGCTGGACGCAGCATTCCTTGCACACCACCTTTCCATGAACGGCAAAGCGTATGCGCCCTATACCGGCATTTTGCGCCAAAGCGCCGAAGAGACGATCAGCTGCGTGGGGCTGATTGGCAAAGAAGGCATGAAAGAAACCGACCGCGAAATCCTCCAAATCATGCTGCAAAGCTGAGCTTGTCCCTTTCGGCTTTGCCGCCGCCCGCGACAAGCCGCCCCTTTGGGGGTGCGGCTTTTGCCGCGGGCTTTTTCGTTTCCCCTCCCCCCTGCCGGAACGTACCGGCAGGCCGACGGGGAACGCAGGGCCAGCCATGGTCCAAAACCACCCGCCGGCCCCATCGAGTCGGCGGTATAATATTCGCTGCGTCGGATTTCACCGGGCAGATCGATGCCGGTGGCTTCCCGCAGGCCAAAGGCCGCGAAGTAATCACAGAAGGCCTGTTTGCCCAACCGCGCGCCAACCTGGATAAAGCAGGGATTGCAGGAAGCCGCCAACCCCTGCGCCAGCGTTTCCGTTCCGTGAATGTGGCCGTTCGCACAGCGGAAGGTCGTGCCGGAAACACGGATCTTGCCCGCACAGACAAAGGTGGAATCTGCTGTAACCGCCCCCGCATCCAGCGCAGCCGCGCAGGTAATGAGCTTGAAAACGCTGCCCGGTTCATACAAATCGCTGATCGCCTTGTTGCGCCACTGGGCCTGCTGGGCTGTTTGCAGCGCTTCGCTGCGCGCCTCTCCGGTCAGGGCATCTATTTCGGCGCGCAGCGTCTCATCCAGAATCGTGCGCGGATCGTTGGGGTCATAGTCCGGCTGGCTTGTCATTGCCAGGATCGCGCCGGTGTTGACATCCATCACAATGCCAACACCGCGCGAGGCAACATTGTGCTCCTGCACAGCCGCAGCGACAGCGCTTTCAAGCCAGTGCTGGATGGACGCGTCAATCGTCAGGGTCAGGCTGTTTCCGGGTACCGGCTCAATCAGGGTGCTGTAAGGTTCGGGCATATCATAGCCCCAGGCGTTCTTGGCGGTCAGCACCCGGCCATTTTGGCCGGTAAGCGTTTCATTATACGCAAGCTCCAGTCCCCAGAGGCCGGCGTTGTCAACATCCGTAAAACCAAGCAGCCCGCCCATAAAGTCGCCTTCCGGGTAAACCCGGCGGGTGTCCTGCCTGATCTGGATCCCCTCGGCGCCGTTATCCGCGCACCAGGCGCGCACGGCGTCGGCTGTTTCCCGGTCAACCCGGCGGCGCAGCAGGCAGTCGTTCGAGGTGCGCTGGCTGAGCTTTTCAAGCGTTTCCGCCGCATCGATTTCCAGGATTTCACTCAATGCCTGTGCAGCCGGTGCAACAAGCGCATCCTCCAATTCACGCGGGGCGGCCCGGATGGTCCAGCAGGTTTCACTGGCCGCCAGCAGCGTACCGTCGGCCGCGCGGATTTCGCCGCGCGGGGCCGGGATCACGGTATCCCGCAGCTGTTGGTCGGCCGCGCGTGCCGCATAGTGATCGGGATCAATGAGCTGCAGCGTAAACAGCCGCGCCGCAAGGCCGCCAAAGCAGGCTGCAGCCACCACCGCCGCAAACAGGCGCACCCGGCGGCGGATGTGGCGGTCCAGCCCCGGCACCACCGTGCGCGGCGCTGTGTTTCGACAACGTTTGGACATAGCATCCCCTCCCCTTTTTGCAGCCATATGCCTCGCCGAAGGCGCATATGCCCTTGCAGAAGGAAAAAGGCGCGTATATAATGGTAACAAAAGGCTCTGTCCGCCGCATTGCCGGCGGCCTGCGCCCGGGGAGGTCGTTACAATGAACGAATGTCTTGCCAGTCTCTATCACAGGACTCCGGTCGGCTGGCTGCGGCTGGAGGCCGACGCGCGGGGGCTGCGCCGTGTGGCCTTTGCGGAAGGGCCCGGTCCCGACCGCCCCGGCGAAGAGGCAGCCGACGCGCTGCTGCGCCGGGCCGCCTGCGAACTGGACGAATATTTCGCCGGGCGGCGGCGGGATTTTACGGTTCCGCTTTCTCTTGAAGGCCAGGGCACCGATTTTCAGCGCCGGGTCTGGCAGGCACTGCGCGCGATCCCCTATGCACATACCCAAAGCTATGCCGAGCTTGCGGCCGCAGTGGGCTGCCCGCGCGGCGCGCGGGCCGTGGGGCAGGCCAACCACCACAACCCGCTGGCCATTGTGATCCCCTGCCACCGCGTTGTCAACGCAGGCGGCGGGCTTGGCGGGTACGCCGGCGGGCTGGCTGTCAAACGGCAGCTGCTGGCGCTGGAAGCGGCACATCGAGAATAGACAAAAGCGGCGGGCAGCCATCCGGGCTGCCCGCCGTTTCAGCATGCCGTAAAATTTGACATACTGTGGGCCAACCGCCGCACAGGCAGCGGTCTTACAGATTTCGGACTTTTTCGTTTTGGCCCCCAACCGGGAAAATCACGCGTTAAAAACGTGCCGGTCAAGACGCTCAAACGCTTCCTGCACGCGGGAGAGCGGCAGGGCAAGGTTCATACGGATTGCGCAGGGGCCGTGGAACATTCGGCCATCCTGCCAGGCAACGCCGACATCCCAGCCGGCCTGCTCAACCCAGTCGATTGTTTTGCCGTGGGCCGCACACCAGTCTGAGCAATCGAGGAAAAGCATATAGGTGCCCTGCGGGCGGCTGACCTTGACGCCCGCAAAATGCTCGGCGATATAGCGGCAGGCGTAATCGACATTGGCCGAGAGCACCTCGCAGAGCGCATCGACCCAGGCCGCGCCGGTTTCGCTGTAGCCGCCGATCAGCGCGTGCATCGAGAGAACGTTCATTGCATTGTAATGGCTCTTCGACGCCTTGGCCGCAACGCGGTCACGCAGATAAGAGTCATAGATAATGTGGTAACTGCCGACAAGGCCGGCCAGGTTGAAGGTTTTGGACGGCGCATAGAGCGCAACGGTGCGGCGGCGGGCATCCTCACTGACGGATTGGGTCGGAATGTGCTTGTTGCCGAAGAGCAGCAGGTCAGACCAGATTTCATCCGAGATGACAAGGCAGTCATTATTGCGGTAAATTTCCATTGCCTGTTCGATCTCAGCGCGCTCCCACACGCGGCCGCAGGGGTTGTGCGGGCTGCAGAAAACTGCAACGTGGATATGGTTTTCTTTGAGCTTGCGATCCATATCCGCATAGTCCATCCGCCAGACGCCGGCTTCATCCTGTTTGAGGGGGCTGTGGATAATCTTGAAACCGTTATCCTCAATGCAGTGGGTAAAACCGATGTAGGTCGGGCTGTGCAGAAGAACCGGGTCGCCGGGTGCAGCGAAGGCGCTCAATGCGCTGACCACACCGCCGAGCACGCCGTTCTCATACCCTATATCGGCCGGGGTCAGGTTTTCAACGCCGTTGCGCTGGCGCTGCCAACCGATGATTGCATCATAATAAGCCCGGGTGGGGGTGAAATACCCGTAGGCCGGGTGGGCTGCGCGCCGAATGATTGCTTCAGGGATTGAGGGGGCGGTTGGGAAGTTCATATCCGCCACCCACATCGGAATCACATCAAAGCCTTCCTTCGGAGGTTTGGGGGCAAAGCCCTGGCCCAGGCCGTCCACCGCAATGGCGTCCTGGTTGTGACGATCCATGATTGAGGTAAAATCAAACTGCATAAGAATTCTCCTTCCTTGAAGCCCATGGCGGCATACCGGCACGGGCTGGCCTTCCGTCTGAAAAACGCGCGGCCCCGGCAGGCCTCCGTGCGCCGCCCAAACCACGCGGATTTTGGCGCAAAGCTTTGTGCATATTGCCGCTTGCAAGCAGGACAAATTTCTGTTATCTTTTGATAAGCGGTCAGCAGCAACTGCAAACTTTTCCTGGCTGAGGGGAGCGTATGTTTGTGAAAGACGAGGAAATCATCGACCAGTATGTGCGATTGACACCTTTTTTGGCCCATGTGCTGGGCCAGGGGTGCGAGGTTGTGGTACACGATTTGACCAAACCCAGCCACACACTGGCCGCCGTATATAACAGCCCCGCCGCCCGCACCGTGGGCGACCCGCAGAGCCAGCCCGCCCAGGCTTTGCTGACACGCGCCGCCGGCGAAAAGGAAAGCTTTTGCCCCGGCACCCTGCGGCACACCGAACAGGGCGATGTTTTGTCCTACGCTTATTACATCCGAAACCAGAACAAGCTGATCGGGCTGCTCTGCATCAGCAAAAGCCTGTCCGATGCCCAGGAACTGGGCCTGGTGGTAAACAAACTGCTGGACCGTTTCGGCCTGACCTGCCCGGAAGCGAACCGCGAAGAAGAAAGCGATACCGTAACGGCACTGATGCGCAGCCGCATTGCCGAGGAAGTGGCCGCCTGCGGCGCGCTGCCCGCCCGCCTTTCGCTGCAGGAAAAGGTGAAAATTGTCCACCACCTGCAGGATGCCGGTATCCTGCGGATGAAAGGCGCCATTCCGGAAATTGCCAAACAGCTGGGCGTATCGGTGCCAACCGTGTATCGGTACCTGAACAAAGAGGCCCAGCCGTATTGACCACGGCCGAAAGGCCGACCGCGCGGTCTGCCGCGCCCTTTTTGCAGGTCAGGATACGCAGGGAACCCCGGATTCATCCGCCCCTGCCCTTTGTACATCACGCCACGTTTTTGCTCCAGGCCGATGGGAAACTCTCCCTTCGGCTTTTATTATACGCCTTGGCCGCCGATTTGTATAGTGTCACAATATGCCGGGTTCACGGGCCAAAATTGCGGTTTCCCTTGCTTTTCGCACCATTTTTGCTGACTTGCCTGCGCAAGATTGGTTCGTTCGCCTCCTGTGTTGACTTGCCCTTTCCACCGCCGTATAATGGGGGCCGAACCGCAGCCGTGCTGCGGAATTTGGCATAGGAAGTGTTTGAAACGATGGAGGCTACCGTCGCCCGGTCCGCCCCGCTGTTCAACCGGCAACGGTTGACGGCGCTGATCTGGCCGATGTTGATCGAACAGGTGCTGAGCGTAACAATGGGCATGGCCGACACGCTGATGGTTTCCGGCGTAGGCGAAGCGGCCGTTTCCAGCGTAAGCCTGGTGGACAGCATCAATGTGCTGATTATCCAGATCCTTTCTGCCCTGGCCACCGGCGGCGCGGTGATTGGCAGCCAGTACCTGGGCCGGCGTGACGCTGAAAACGCACGGCGCAGCGCGGCCCAGCTGTATACGGTTCTGGCGGTTTCCACCCTGAGCGTGATGGTTCTGGCCCTGTGTTTCTGCCGGCCGATCCTGCGGCTGGTGTTCGGCCGGATTGAGGACGACGTGATGGGCTACGCCGAAACCTATTTCATTCTGAGCGCACTTTCCTACCCGTTTTTGGGATTTTACAATGCCGGCGCGGCGCTGTTCCGCGCCCAGGGCAACAGCCGGGTCAGCATGCTGGCCAGCCTGGTTATGAACATCATCAACATCTGCGGCAACGCGCTGCTGATCTACGGTTTCGACTGGGGTGTGTTCGGCGCGGCGCTGGCCACCCTCGTCGGGCGGGTTTTTGCGGCGGTGTGGGTGTTTTGGCAGCAGCAACAGTTTGAAAACCCGCTGCGCATCGCCCACCTGGCCGATATGCGACCGGAGCGCGGCATGATCCTGCGCATACTGGGCATCGGGATTCCTTCCGGGCTTGAAAACGGCATGTTTCAGATCGGTAAGCTCTGTGTCAGCAGTCTGACTTCGACCCTGGGTACTTCGGCCATTGCGGCCAACGCAGTGGCCAACTCCATCAGCGGGCTGGCAAACATCCCGGGCAATACGATGAGCCTGGCCATGATCCCTGTGGTGGGCCAATGCCTGGGCGCGGGCGACAAGCGACAGGCCAAACGGTATGCGATGGGCTTATGGGGGCTGGCCATGGCCGGGCTTGCCGTTACCAACACCGCACTGTTTTTGGGTGCGCCGGCACTGTGCCGGCTGTATAACCTTTCGACCGAAGCCACCGTGATGTGCGAACAGGTGCTGCATTGGTTTGCTGTGTTCAGCATCTTCTTCTGGGCGACAAGCTTTACCCTGCCCAACGCGCTGCGCGCAGGCGGCGACGCCAAATACACCATGACGGTCAGCATCATCAGCATGTGGCTGTTCCGGGTTATGCTGAGCTACTATTTTGTACTGCAGATGGATATGGGGCTGCTGGGTGTGTGGCTCGGGATGTTTATTGACTGGATTTTCCGCGGCATACTGTTCGTTGTCCGGTTTGTGCGCGGGCGCTGGATGAACCACAAGGTTATTTGAGCCCCCGGCAGACAAAAAAGCGGCGCACCGCAGAAATTGCTCTGCGGTGCGCCGCTTTTATGCCGTGTGAAACGGCTGTGTCTGCTTACTGGTTCTGCTGGGCATCACGGGCCAGGGCGACGGCCTCCCGCACATCAGCGGCGGTGGGGTCCTCGATATTCAGGCGGATACCGGTCATCAGACTCGCAAAAAGATACTTAGACATACGAATCTCTCCTTTAGTTTGGGTTGCCAACGGGCAACGGAATTTGGTTTCGTTATTTCACTGTTTCAGGGCACGCATCACGCTGTCCATGTCATGTTCGTCATCGCAGACGATCTGTACGGGGCGGCTGTAATCCAGGCTCATCATACCGAGGATGCTCTTGGCATCGGCGATGCTGCCCTTCATGTCATGCACGCCAACCTCGTTGTAGCATTTGGCAGCGGCAGACACGATCCCCTGAACTTCGGCGAAGTTGGAAACCTTGACTTGTCTTACCATAAAAAAGACCTCCATACATATCCCCGCGCGCCGGCCCATTCCGGCGCGGGTAAGGCGGGCGGTGTGGGTTACCCTCCTGCCTTTGCCTTACAGCGATAGTATAGCACAGGAAGGTCCGTTTAGTCATTTTGCATACTTTCCGCCTTCATTTTTCATCATCTTGCACAAATAGGCGATTCCTTCATTTTCTGTTTTGTTCGCTCTCACAAGAATTGGCTGGTAAGTTTTCCTTTTCTTCACATTATTGTCTTTATCGAATCGTTGCTTTTTATATATAAATTATCAAAACTGTAATTTTCCCGTTTTTTTACCCAATCTTTGCCAAAAGTGCCGCCGGGCGGCTCGCCCAGCGGCACAACATTTATCCATATTCAATCCAAATCAGAGCGGATATTCCTGCGGAACACCTTTCATGGAAAGGGCAATGCGCTTTTTGGCCGGGTTGACTTCCAGCACCTTCACCCGCACGCGCTGGCCCACTTTGAGCAGGTCGCGCGGGTGCTTGACAAAGCGGTCGGCAATCTGGGAAATGTGGACCAGGCCGTCCTGGTGGACGCCGATATCGACAAACGCGCCAAAATCGATGACGTTTCGCACGGTGCCGACCAATTCCATGCCGGGGGTCAGGTCCTCCATGCCCATCACATCGGACCGGAGCAGCGGTTTGGGCAGGCTGTCACGCACATCGCGCCCCGGGCGGCAGAGCTCGGCCGCGATGTCCTGCAAAGTGGGCAGGCCGATGCCGAGCGATTCGCAGAGCGCCTTCTCCCCTTTTGCTTTGATGCGGGCCGGCAGCTGCTGCATGGCTGGGGTGCCGATCTCGGCCGGGGTAAAGCCGCAGGCTTCGAGCAGGCCGCGGGCGGCGGGGTAGCTTTCGGGGTGGACGGCGGTGGCGTCGAGCGGGTTCTTGGCCCCGGGCAGCCGCAGGAAGCCGGCGCACTGCTCGAACGCTTTGGGGCCAAGGCCCTTGACCTTTTTGAGCTGGGCGCGGGAAGTGAACGCGCCCTCCTCTTCCCGCCGGGCGACAATATTTTTGGCCGTTGCCGCCGTGATGCCGGCCACCCGCCGCAGCAGCGGGGCCGAGGCGGTGTTGAGGTCGACGCCGACCGAGTTGACGCAATCCTCAACAACGCCGTCAAGAGTTTCGCTCAGCCGCTTCTGGGGCATATCGTGCTGGTACTGGCCGACGCCGATGGCTTTGGGGTCGATCTTGACAAGTTCGGCGAGAGGATCCTGCAGGCGGCGGGCGATCGAGACGGCGCTGCGCAGGTTGACGTCAAACTGGGGGAATTCCTCCGCCGCAAGCTTGGAGGCCGAGTAAACGCTGGCGCCGGCCTCGCTGACCACCATGTATTGCAGGCGCAGGCCGTGTTCAGCCGCGAGTTCCCGGATCACATCGGCGGCGAACTGCTCGGTTTCACGGCTGGCCGTACCGTTGCCGATCGCCATCAGTTCGACGCCATGGCGCAGCACCATTCCCTTGACGGCTGCCTTGGCCTGGTCCACCCGTTTGAACTCCGGCACCGGGTAGACAACGCCGGTGTCCAGCACTTTGCCGGTCGGGTCAACAACAGCAAGTTTGCAGCCCATGCGGTAGCCGGGGTCAAGCCCGAGCACGACCTTGCCGGGGATCGGCGGCTGGAGCAAAAGCTGGCGCAGGTTATCGCCAAAGACCGCAATTGCGCCTTCATCGGCCCGCGCGGTCAGCGCGGCGCGCAGTTCATTTTCAAGGCTCGGGTGGATCAGGCGGGTGTAGGCATCGCGGGCCGCGGCTTCCACCAGCAGCGCACTGGCGCCGCCGGTCTTTTTGCGGGCGAACATCCAGGCTGTGATCGCCGCCGCGCGCTCGGCATCAACCGTAATTGAAACCTTGAGATACCCTTCCCGCTCGCCGCGGTCAAGCGCGAGCACCCGGTGACCGGGGATCTTGGCCAACGGCTCGCTCGCATCATAGTACGGGGCGTAGACGCTGTCCTCCTGCTTGGCCTGGGTGCTTTTGATCTGACCAAAGGCCTGGTAATAACGGCGCAGTTCGGCGCGGCAGCGTGCGTCGTCCGAAATCTGCTCGGCCAGAATATCCTGCGCGCCGGCAAGGGCAGCCGCAGCATCGGGCACCTCGTCGCCCAGATAGGCGGCGGCCGCTGCCGCAGGGTCAAAAGATGCATCCTGTGCAAAGATCGCATCGGCCAGCGGCTGCAAGCCGCGGGCCCTGGCGACGCTCGCACGGGTTTTGCGTTTGGGTTTGTAGGGCCGGTAGAGATCTTCAACCTCGGCGAGGGTCTGGGCCGCCGCGATCGACCGGGCGAGTTCGGAGGTCAGGGCGCCCTGCTCGGCGATCGAGGCTTCCACCTCGGCCTTACGCTTGTCCAGCCCGCGCAGATATTCCAGCCGGTCGCCAAGCGCGCGCAGCGCCTGGTCGTCCATCGAGCCGGTGGCCTCCTTGCGGTAGCGCGCAATAAACGGGATTGTGTTGCCGGCATCAATCAAATCGATCGCGCCCTGGACATTTTGGGGCGACAGGGAAAGTTCACGGGCAATCTGTTCGGCGTAATTCATGGTTTCTCCTTATTGTTTACCTTATTATATAGAAAAGCAGGGCTATCAGCGCGCGGTCAGACGGCGTCGGCGCCACAGTGCAATGGCATACACTGCGTACACTCCCCAGGCCGCCGCTGTGACCGCACAGGCCGGGGCAAAACCGGGCGTACGGTAGGTGAAGACAATCTCGCTGTAGCCAGCCGGTGCAAGGATGGCCATCAGGCCATTGTCCACCTTCCAAATTTCAGCCTCTTCCCCATTGACTGTGGCGGAAAATCCGTCGTCATACGGGACGCTGAAAAAGACAAGGTTTTCTTCTTCCAGATCTGCTTCGGCTGTAAAGCCGGTGCGCGTGGCCGTAAAAGTGGTGACAGCGTTTGTGCGGCGGGCCGCACAGTCATCAAGGTAGTCCTCATAACTGCGCGCATCAAGGGTATCTTCCGGCAGCGGCTGCAGGGCCGCGGGCGCGGCGGCAATCTGCTCTTCGGTGAGCAGCATCGCTTTCATCAGGATATTGGCGCGGTCATCTTCCGGTATGGCGCCGAATTCTTCTTCTGTGATGTAATACTCATAGGTAAAGCCCATCGGCACAAAGGCTTCGTTTTCATACAGGGCATAGTGCTCGGTTGTATCGGTCAGTTTCCAGCAGGACATTGCAGATTCCTCAAAGCTGTCAACTTCCTCCTTCGGCACGATGGTATAGCGAACGCTGAGCAGCCCGCGCAGCGCGTAGAGGTCGAGTTCCGGCTTGGAGTTCACATCCCGCGTGACGCCGACGGTGGGATAAAATTCGAGGATATGCGGCGCCACGGTGGAATGGAAGCAGTTGATGCAGCTGCGGTCAAGCCAGATGCCCATGTTGTTGTAGCATTCATAGGCGTCGAGGCGGTAAAAGCCGTCGTCCGGCAGCAGGGCGTTGAGTTCCGAAACCTCCCCCCAGGTACGCTGGGGGTATTCCAGGTCGTGCTGCCACTGGCCGTATTTGGCGATTGAGATATGCACGCTGCCATAAAAGAAGCTGAACCCCACGACGCCGGCCAGCAGCATACCGGCGAACCGCTGCGGGGCCTTGCGCCCCCGGCGCAGCAGCAGCCAGAACACCCCCAGCCCGATGACACTGACCAGGAACAGTGCCCAGAAACGCCACTGGTTATCTACCACGCCGAGCAGGAAGTTGCCCTCCTCATCCCGGTTGGGCACCAGCGCAAAGGCGGCGGTGGCAAGTGTGCAGAGCGTTACAATGCGCAGCGCGCGGCGGAACTCGGTGCGGCGCAGCGATTCGCGCTGGAGCACCATGCAGCTGGCCGCACAGAGCAAAAGCAGCGGCATATAGAACCAGCGGGCGTAATAGCTCGAATTGAGGGCGTAGAACGCGCTGTTAAGCGCCGGCACCAGCGCGCAGACCAGGCAGATTTTGAGCAACGCGGCAAACGGGTGCCGCCGGCGCACACGGCAGAACACCAGTCCGCCCGTGATGCCGACAACCGGCAGATAGGCCGAAAGGCTTGTCCATTTGGTGATGCCGCCGTCGAACAGGTCGGTCAGGTAGGGCGCGTCCGGCATCAGGAAGGCGCTGGCCAGAATGGCAGGCACCTGCTGGGAGCTGCCGTAGACAAGGTAGCCGTAGCCCTCGAACGGGTCGATCGTGCGCGGATTCTGCAAAAGCGAGAAGACAGCCGGGATCAGCAGCGCGCATCCGGCCGCGCAGCCGAGGATCGTCTCAAACGCAAGACGGCCGAACAGCCGCGGGGTGAGCTTGTAAATCCGGCCGACGCAGAGGCAGGTGAAATACAGGATCAGAAAGACCGCCTGCCCGGCAAAGAAAAAGTAGTTGGTCAAAAGGTTGAGCGCAACCCACAGCGGGAACCGGCCGTATTTGCCGTCAAGCACCGCTTCGTCCAGCGCGGCGAGCATATACGGGAAGAGGGCGGCGCTGTCGAGGAAGAAGTAAAAGAAGATATTATAAAGGTTGAACCCGCAGAAGGCGTAGAGCACCGCGCCGACGATCGCCCACTCATCCTTCTTTGTCCAGCGGCGCATCCAGAGGAAGGCCCCGCCGCCCGCGACCGCAAATTTCAGGCAGAGCATCGGCACCATGGTGAACGGCATCCAGCGGGCGGGAATCAGCAGCGTGAGCCAGAAAAACGGCGAACCCAGACAGTAGTAGGAGTAGGCGTTGATGAACCCGCTGCCAAGGTCGGTCGCCCAGCTGAAGGAACCGCCCTGTTTGAGGAACGCGTTGGCATAAGCATAAAACGGGATCATCTGGTCGTTGAAATCGCCGGCATAGTGAAAGAACCCGCCATTGAGGGCGTCCACAATGCAGTGCGGCGCAAACAGAGCCGCCGCCAGCCCCAGGCAGTAAAGAAAAACCCGGCCATAACCGGTGCGTGCCATATGTGCGGGAAGTGCACAAGACATGGGGAGCCTCCTTGAACTAAACAAAGTGTTTCCCTGGCGGGGGGATTGTGGTATACTGTATTTGTATGAGCCTGCACGGCTGCGCCGTGCCCAAAGCAAAGGAGCCCGCCATGGAAGCCGAAACCTACCCGTTCAGCGCCCTGCTGGGGCGGATGAAATACATCACCCGGTGGAGCCTGATGCGCAACGGCCGGCCGGAAAGTTTGAGCGAACATACGGCGGATACCGCCCTGATCGCCCATATGCTCTGCCTGATCGCCCGGCACTGCACCGGCACCGGGGCGGGCATCCGGCCGGATACGGTTGCCTGCGCGGCGCTCTACCATGACGCGCCGGAGATTTTAACCGGCGATATGCCGACCCCGGTCAAGTATAAAAACGACGCGCTGCGCACCGCTTACAAAGCGGTGGAAGCCCAAAGCGCCAAGGCCATCGCGAGCCTTTTGCCCGATGAACTGGCCGGAACCGGTGAAATCTATCTGACCGGCGCCGTCTTAAGCGAGGCGGAACGCAAACTACTCAAGGCGGCGGATCGGCTTTCGGCGCTGATCAAGTGCATGGAGGAATGTCAGGCCGGCAACCGGGAGTTTGCAGCCGCGCTCGAACAGCAGCGCGAAGCGATTGCCAAGATGCAGTGCCCCGAAGCGGATTTCTTCATCGAGCATATGCTCCCCTGCTACACCCAGAACCTTGACGAGCTGACCCGCGGGCGGTTTTAACCCGCTTACGCATTAGCCCGCCAGACCGCTTCGATCAGGGTATCGACATCTTCAAACTTTGAAAGAGTCGCGCAGGCGCGACGCAGCGCGGCGGCCCCGCGCAGCCCCTTCATATAATGCATGGCCTGGCTGCGGGCCTGGGGCATCGCGGCCCACTCCCCTTTTTCTTCGCACATATCGTAAATTTGGCGGCGCAGCGCGGCCATCCGCTGCGAAAGGCTCGGCACAGGCGGCGGGGTTTTGCCGGCGAGCGCGGCGTTCACCCGCTCGAACAGCCAGGGATCGCCAAGCGCGCCGCGGCCGATCATGACCCCGTCGCAGCCGGTGGCGGTGAGCAATTCGACCGCGCCTTCGGCCGTAGTGACGTCGCCGTTGGCAAAGACCGGGATCGAAACAGCCCGCTTGATTTCGGCAATCGCGGCCGGGTCAATCGGCGGGATATACATCTGTTCCCGCGTGCGGCCGTGTACAACGAGCAGGTCGGCCCCGTTTTCCTCGCAGGCTTTGGCGACGGCCGGGCCGGTCAGGTGGTCGGCATCCCAGCCGATGCGCATCTTGACGGTCAGCGGCCGCTCCCCGCCGAGGGCTTCCCTCGCGGCTTTGACAATCGCGCCGCAGCGCGCGGGGTCCAGCAGCAGCTTGCTTCCCGCCCCGCCGCCGGTGATCTTGGGCGCGGGGCACCCCATGTTTATATCCAGGATATCAAACCGGAGCCCTTTTTCCAGCAGGATTTCGACGGCCCGCCCGATCGTCTCGGGTTCGCTACCGAACAGCTGCACGGCGTATACACCGTGGGGATCTCGGTCGCGCAGCAGATCGACGCTCTTGTGGTCGCCGAAGGTGATCGCCTTGGCGCTGGCCATCTCGCTGACCGTCCAGGCTGCGCCGTGGTCGGCCATCAGGCGGCGGCAGGCGGCGTCGCTCAAACCTGCCATTGGGGCAAACGCCGCCCCGGCGGGGACGGTTAGATTTCGCAGTTGCATATACTTTCCCTATTTACCTTTATATATATAACTAACAATCTTTCAAGCCGCAGCGCCCGGCGTCAAGGCCGGCGCTGCATGTTTCCCATTGTACCACACATACCGCGGCTGTGCAATTTTGCGTGGGCCTGCGGTGGCATTTTCGCAAATTTTACAACGGAGGACCCCTGTACAATGAAATTGCTGGTATTGGACGGCAACAGCCTTTTGAACCGCGCGTTTTTTGGCATCAAGGTGCTGACCACCAAGGACGGCCGCTACACCAACGCGATCTTCGGTTTTCAGAACATTCTGCTCAACCTGCTTGCGGCGCACAGCCCCGACGCCGTCGCGATCGCCTGGGACGAACGCGCCCCGACCTTCCGCCACCAATCCTACGACGGCTACAAGGCCACCCGCCACGGTATGCCGGAGGAACTGGCCCAGCAGCTGCCGGTGGTGAAGGAACTGCTGCGTGATCTCGGCTTTGTGCAGGTCAGCAAAGCCGGCTGGGAAGCTGACGATATCCTCGGCACCCTTTCGGCCGCCTGCGAGGCGAAGGGCGGGCAGACGCTGCTGGCGACCGGCGACCGGGACAGTTTGCAGCTGGTGGACGACCACACGACCGTACTGCTGGCCACCAACCGCGAAACCATCGCGATGGACCCGGCTGCGATCCGCGAGAAATACGGTATTGAGCCGATCCAGCTCATCGAGGTCAAGAGTTTGATGGGCGATTCCTCGGATAACATCCCCGGCGTGCCGGGCATTGGAGAAAAGACCGCGCTGGCGCTGGTTCAAAAGTTCGGCAGCCTGGAAGGGGTGTATGAAAACCTCGATGACAAGGCGATCAAGCCCAAGCAGCGCGAAAAGCTCGCGGCCAACCGCGACAAGGCCGAGCTTTCGCATATGCTGGGCACGATCCGCCGGGACGCGCCGATTGAATCTGATCCTGAAGCCTACCGCCGCGGCCCCGGCGACCCGGCAGCGGCCGCCGCGCTGCTCGCCTCGCTTGAGATGCACAAGCTGGCCGCACGCTGGGGGCTGGACGAAAGTGCCCCGGCAGCCGCCGAGACCGCCGCCCCGCTGCCCGAAGTGACCCCCGCCGAAGCGCCCCCCGCCTGGCACGGCCGGGTGTACCTGGCCCAAGCCCCGGGCGCGGCCAAGGGCGAAAGCGGCCCGTGGTACGCCGTGCAGGGGCAGATGGTCTGCGAGATGTCCCCCGCCGCCCTGGCGGCGCTGCTGGACAGTGAAGCCGAAGTATGGGCGTTTGACGCAAAGCCGCTCTACCACATTGCGCTCGACGCCGGCGGCGTCGGGGCGGCGATCCGGTTTGACGGCAAGCTCGCGGCTTATCTTTTGAACCCTTCGGCCAGCGGGTACGAGCTCAGCCCGCTGGCGGCCGAGTACGGCGTGGCGGCCGGCTTCCGGTGCGAAGCCTTCCCCGCCGCCGGCGTGCTGGAACCACTGTGCGAAGCGCTTGCCGCCCGGCTGGACGAGCAGGGCCAGCACAAGCTGCTGGCCGAGATGGAGCTGCCGCTGGCTCGGGTGTTGGCCGATATGGAGCGCATCGGCTTTGCGGTGGACGCCGCGGGCATCCGCCGGTTTGGCGAATCTTTGCGCGCCGAACTGGATGGCTTGCTCGCGCGGATTTACGACGCGGTCGGCTATACCTTCAACCTCAACAGCCCGCAGCAGCTTGGCGAAGCGCTGTTTGACAAACTCGGCCTGCCGCCGCGCAAAAAGACCAAGCGCGGCTATTCGACCGATGCCGAAACGCTTGAAAGCCTGCGGCCCTACAGCCCGGTGGTTGACGATATTTTGCAGTACCGCACCTATTCGAAGCTGCTTTCGACCTATGTGGACGGGCTGCTCAAGGCGCTTGGGCCGGACGGGCGGATTCACTCGACCCTTATCCAGACCGAGGCCCGCACCGGGCGGATCAGCTCGACCGAGCCGAATTTGCAGAACATCCCGATCCGCACCGAGCTTGGCAGCCGGCTGCGCGGGTATTTTGTGGCCGGCGAGGGGCAAACGCTTGTCGATGCGGACTATTCCCAAATCGAGCTGCGGATTCTCGCCCACATCACCGGGGACGAGGCGATGCGGCAGGCCTTTTTGTCCGGCGCGGACATCCACCGTTCGACCGCCGCCAAAATCTACCACCTTCCGGAGGATGCCGTCACCCATGAGCTGCGCAGCGCAGCCAAGGCGATCAACTTCGGCATCATGTACGGCAAAGGTGCGTTTTCGCTGAGCAAAGACCTCGGCGTCAGCGTCAAGGAGGCCGACGCCTTCTTAAAGACCTATCTGGATACCTTCCCGAAAGTGAACGGCTACATGCAGGACTGCATCGCCCATGCGAAGGAGAAGGGCTATGTTGAAACGCTGTTCGGCCGCCGCCGGCCGCTGCCAGAGCTGGCCAGCTCCAACTTCCAGGTGCGGGCTTCGGGCGAGCGGATGGCCCGCAACACCCCGATCCAGGGCACGGCGGCCGACATCATCAAGCTCGCGATGGTGCACGTCTGGCAGCGGCTGCGGGCCGAAGGACTCAAAGCCCGGCTGCTTTTGCAGGTGCACGACGAACTGATTGTCGAAGCGCCGGATGAAGAGGTTGCACAGGTGCGGCAAATCCTGAAACAGGAGATGGAGCAGGTCGTGCAATACAGCGTGCCGCTGACAGCCGAGGTCGGCACCGGGCGCACCTGGCTGGAAGCGCATTGAGATGAGGGGAATTGAATGATTGTACTGGGATTTGAATCAAGCTGCGACGAGACGGCCGCCGCCGTTGTGGAGGACGGGCGGATTGTGCGTTCGAACGTGATTGCGACGAGCGTGGCCGAGCAGGCGCTGTACGGTGGCGTTGTGCCCGAGATTGCGAGCCGCCGCCACGCTGAATCGATCAGCATGGTGGCTGACAAAGCGCTGGCCGACGCCGGCATGACGATGCAGGACATCGACGCGGTCGCTGTGACTTTTGCGCCGGGGCTGATCGGCGCGGTGCTGGTGGGGGTGAACTTTGCCAAGGGGCTGGCCTACAGCGCCGGCAAGCCGCTGGTGCCGGTGCACCACCTGCGCGGGCATATTGCGGCGAACTATTTGACCCACCCGGATCTGGAACCGCCGTTTTTATGCCTGGTTGCCAGCGGCGGGCACAGCCATATTGTCGAGGTGCAGGACTGGTGCCGCTACCGTGTGCTGGGCCGCACGGTGGACGATGCGGCCGGTGAAGCGTTTGACAAGGTGGCCCGCACGCTGGGCCTGCCCTACCCCGGCGGGCCGAGCGTCTCACAGGCCGCGCGCGACGGCGACCCGCATGCCTACAAGCTGCCGGTGCCGCATGTCGAGGGCAAGTACAACGTGAGCTTTTCGGGGCTGAAAACCGCCGTCATCAACGAGGTTCACAACGCCGAGCAGCGCGGCGAGGCGGTCAGCGTGGCCGATATGGCCGCGAGCTTTCAGGAGCGGATCGCCCAGATCCTTTCGAAAAAGCTGCTTTCGGCCGCGGCGGATACCGGCGCCAAAACCGTCTGCCTGGCCGGCGGCGTGGCGGCGAACGGCCGGCTGCGCCAGCTGGTCAACGACGGGGCGCAGAAGCTCGGCGCGAAGGTGCTGCTGCCGGCGCTTAAATACTGCGGCGACAACGCCGCGATGATTGCCGCGCAAGGGTATTTTGAGTACCGCGACGGCAACCTGGCCGACCTCAGCCTGAACGGCCTGCCGACGCTGCCGATCGATTACCGCTGAAAATACGCGCCCCCTTGCGCCGGGACGGATTGTATTGTACAATAAGAAAACAGAATTTTGATTTGGGGTGGAATCATGTCCGACGAAAAGTTTTCCAATTTCATTACCGAGATTATCGACGCCGACCTGGCCGAAGGCAAGGTGCAGCAGATTCATACCCGGTTCCCGCCGGAACCGAACGGCTACCTGCACATCGGCTCGGCCAAGGCGATCTACATCAACTATATGGTCGCCAAGACCTACGGCGGCAAGTTCAACCTGCGGTTTGACGATACCAACCCCGCGCGGGAGGGCGACGAGTATGTACAGAGCATCCTGCGCGACCTGGAATGGCTCGGCGCGCACCCGGACGGCGGCATCTTCTACGGCAGCGATTACTTTGACAAATGCTACGAATGCGCCGAGAAATTGATCCAGGACGGCAAAGCCTATGTTGACGACCTGACCCGCGAGGAGATGCAGGCCTACCGCGGCAACGACGCCGGCAAACCGAGCCAGCCTTCGCCCTACCGCGACCGGTCGGTGGAAGAAAATCTCGATCTTTTCCGCCGGATGCGGGCCGGCGAATTTGCCGACGGCGAAAAGACGCTGCGCGCCAAGATCGACCTGGCCAGCCCGAACATGAATATGCGCGACCCGGCGATCTACCGCATCAAGCACGTCAGCCATCACCGCCAGGGCGACAAATGGTGCATCTACCCGCTGTATGACTTCGCCCACCCGATTCAGGATGCGATTGAGGGCATCACCCACAGCCTGTGCAGTTTGGAATTTGAAAATCACCGCCCGCTGTACGACTGGGTCATCCAGAACCTGTTCGGCGGGGAGTTCCCCAAACAGCGCGAGTTTGCCCGCCTGAACATAACCAACACCGTGATGAGCAAGCGTTACCTGCGCGAGCTGGTCGAGCGCGGGATTGTGGATGGCTGGGACGACCCGCGGATGCCGACGCTGTGCGGGCTGCGCCGCCGCGGCTACACCCCGACGAGCATCTTTGAGTTTGTGCGCGGGGCCGGCATCTCGAAGGCGGACAGCCTTGTCGATATGCGCCAGCTGGAGGCCGTGCTGCGCGCCGAGCTTGAGCTTTCGGCACAGCGCCGGGTTGCGGTGCTTGACCCGATCAAGCTGATTATTGATAACTACCCGGCCGACAAGACCGAGACCTTCCCGCTGCCGAACAACCCCAACCGCGAAGCGAACGACGCTTCCACCCGCGAGGTCGCCTTCACCCGCGAGGTCTGGATTGACCGCAGCGACTTCTTTGAGGTGCCGCCGCCGAAGTTCAAGCGGCTGACCATCGGCAGCGAGGTGCGGCTGATGGGCGCGTACCTTGTGCGCTGCACCGGCGTGGACAAGGACGCCGACGGCAATATCCTGGCCGTGCACGCCGAGGCAGACCTGGAAACCCGCAGCGGCAACCCGGCCGACGGCCGCAAGGTGCGCGGCACGATCCACTGGGTCAGCTGCGAGCACTGCGTGGAGGCCGAGGTGCGGCTGTACGACAAGCTGTTCACCGAAGCGAACATGAACGGCATCCCGGACGGCGCCGACTTCAAGGATTATCTGAACCCTGAAAGCGTGACCGTTCTGCCGAACGCCAAGCTTGAAGAGAGCCTGGCCGACGCGAAACCCGGCGAGCGCTTCCAGTTTGTGCGCACCGGCTACTTCACGCCGGACAGCCGCCACCCCGGCGTGTACAACCGGATTGTCACGCTGAAGGACAGCTTTAAGCTGCCGGGGTAAGGGCTGGGCTTTGTCCTGTTGAGACTGTAGCGGCGCACAGTGTGCGCCGCTACGATCTCTATTATTGGGGGGTATTCCCTTTTATCCCTTACCTTGGTTCTGCCTTCGTAGGGGCCGATGCTTGCATCGGCCCGCTGGCTTGCGGCGGCGGTGGCTTTTGCGGGCGGATGCGAGCATCCGCCCCTGCAGCAGGCCATTCCAGGCGCGAAGACAAAGGGATCGCCACATTCTTTATACACGAAAATATGCAGCGCGCCCGCCCGGGCTTATTTCCTGGGCGGGCGCTTTTTTCTATTTTATTTTTCCTTTTGTCTACTCGCGCGGTGCGCCGCGGGGGATGGAGAAGCTGACCTGCAAGCCGGTCGGGACGGCCTCTTTCAGTTCGAGTTTGCCGCCGTGGGCCCGCACAATGCCGGCCACAAGCCGCAGCCCGAAGCCATGGGCTGCGCCGCCTGCCGTACCGTACAAAGGCCCAAAATCGGCGGCCTGCACCTTCGCCCGCGCTTCGGCCGGCATCCCGACGCCGTCGTCCGCCACCGTAAACCGGCAGCCGTCCGCCCCGCGCGCCACTGCCACCGTGATCGCACAGCCGCCGGGGTTGTGGCGGATGCTGTTGCGGATCAGGTTTTCGAGCGCGCGGGCTAAAAGCGCTGGGTCGCCTTCCATCGTATCGGCCGGGCCTTCGGCGGAAAACTCCAGCGTAAATCCTTCGGGCAGGCCAGCGTTGAGAAAGTCGGTCACAACGCCGCGGGCAAGTTCGGCCGGGTCCAGGTAGCGCAGCCGCAACGGCTGCATCGAATATTCGAGCTTGCTCGTCAGGTTGAGATCCTCCATCAGGGTGCGCAGCCGCTCGGCCTGGGCGCGGATCGCCCCCGCCTGGGTGCGGGCCGCGGCGGGCAGGGCGGGGTCATCCTCGAGCGTCGCGGCATAGCCGAGGATGACCGCGAGCGGGGTGCGGACATCGTGGGAGATGCCGCCGATCCATTCGGCCCGTGCGGCATCCCGCCGGGCCAGCTGGGCCGACGCGCGGTTGAGCGCAGCGTGGGCGGGGGCAAAATCGCCGGTTTCGGGCAGGTGCGCCGGCTGGCCCTGCGCAAGCCGCTCTACCCCGGCGACGAGCGGGGCCACGCCGCGCTCCATCCGGCGCAGGCTGTACCAAAACAGCCCGACCGCCAGCAGCAGGTTGATTGCAAAAACCGCAGCGCCGCCCACCAGCATCGCCTGCAGGCTTTGGAAGGTATAAAGGTTGGACAGACCAACCCGCGCAACCCGGTTTTTGTCAAACGCCAGAACCAGCAGCCCGCCGCCGTCCATCACCCGCACCACGACCGGGTAATCGGCAAGATACCAGCGGGAAAAGTTCGCGATTTCGGCCGCTGTGTAGGGGTGCAGCACTTCGGCCGGGGCGCGCCAGGACCAGGCCACCATGCCGTCGGCGTCAAGCAGCATTGCCCAGGGCAGGTCGCCGCCATTTTCGCCGGCCAGCGCGGCAAAGGCGGGTTCATCCACCGTATAGTCGCCTGCTTTCCCGGAAACACAAGCAGCGAGCGCGTCAACCGGGGCATCGGCCCCGTCTGACATCCGGCCGTAGATTACACTTGAAAGCGTACCGAGCATAAGGACGTTGGCCAGGATAAAGAGCAGAAGAATCCCCACCCCGGTCACAAGATACCGCCGGAAAAACCGGCGCAGGCCGCCGGACGCCTTTTCCTGTTTCATCTGCCCTCCTCCAAAACAAGTTTGTATCCGAGCCCTCGCACCGTCAAAAGCGACTGCGGGGCTGAAGGGTCGGCTTCGATTTTCTCACGCAGGTGGCGGATATGGGTCATCAGGGTGCTCTCATACCCCTGCCAGATTTCGCCGCAGGCGGTCTCGCACAGGGTGCCGATTGTGACGATGCGGCCGGCATTTTCGGCAAGCTTCGAAAAAATCGCATATTCCTTGGCGGTCAGCGGCAGCGGGTCGGGGCGGTCGGGGCGGCGCACCGTCGCGTCGCCCAAATCGACCACGGCAGCTGCAAGCCGCACCTGCCGGTTCGCTTCCGGGTAGGCGCGGCGCAGCAGCGCCTGCACCCGCAACAGCAGTTCCCGCGGCAGAAACGGCTTGACGAGGTAATCGTCCGCCCCCTGCTCAAGCCCGGCAATGCGGTCGCCGGCTTCGCCCCGGGCGGTCAGCATCAGCACCGGCGTGCGCCCGACGGCCCGGATGGCGCGCAGCAGTGAAAAGCCGTCGGTATCCGGCAGCATGACATCCAGGATGACAAGATCGGGCATTTTGCGGCGCATTTGGGCCAGCGCGCCGGCGCCGTCCGAAGCCGTGGCCAGGTTCGTGTAACCGGCCTGGGTAAAGATGGTGACGAGCATTTCAAGAATCGCCGGCTCGTCATCCACCAGCAGAATCAAATGGTTGTCCATAAAGGCGTGGTTCCGTAAGAAAACATTTATGTGAGAGAATCGGCGTAGTTTAGGCTACGCCGGTTTTCTTTTCTTTTTGGGCTGCTTGGGATTGCTCCCTTGCTTCCTCAAAATCAAATGTACCAATGAAGTTATAGACAATCTCAATTTCTCTGACCTTAATGCGCGGCTCGTTCTCGTCCGGCGTGTAAACCTCGGAGATATAAATTTTATCCACAAACTCCCGGAGAATGGAAGCGTCAAGCTGCTGCATATCGGTGTACTTTCTGACCGCTGCAATGAACTGTCTGACGTTGACTTTCTGCTTCTCCTGTTCCTTGACTTCCTGCCGCAGATGTTCGACAAGATTTGTAAGGTTGGTCTGTTCCAGCTCATAGTCACGGGACAGTTTGATGAAACGCTCGTCGGAGAGCTTGCCGGAAATGTTATCCTCATACAGTCGCTTGATGATAACATCCAGCTCGGCAATCCGCTTTTGCGATTGCGCCAGAGTATCTTTCTTTTGTGCCAGCTCCTTGTCCCGTTCCCGCAGGCTTTGATCTGCGGCCCGCTGCACAAAGTCGTCCTCATACTGCGTCACATACTGAATGGCTTCCCGCAGGTTTCGCAGCACGATTTCTTCAAGGACAACGCGCCGGATAGAATGGGTCGAACATAAAGTGCGGTCTTTACGGTAAGTTGAGCAAAGGTAATATTCCTGTTCAGGTTTGAAGTGATTGGCTCTGCACAAGTACATCTTTCCGCCGCAATCCGCACAGAACAGCAGGCCGGAGAACATACCCATGTCGCCCATCTTAGTGGGACGGCGGCGGCCCTGTCGGATTTTCTGGACGATCAGAAACACGCTTTCCTCAATAATAGGTTCCTGTGTGTTCTCAAAGATCACCCAATCCGCCGGATCATTCCACAATACTTTCTTGCTCTTGAACGATTGCTTAGAAGTTTTGAAGTTGACCGTATGGCCCAAATAGTCAAGGCGTTCCAAAATATGCACTACCGTCTTTGTTGCCCATTTATAAGGGTCAGTTGGCCGTTTAGATGTTGTCGGCAAGTCGTTTTCGTAGCAGTAAGCAACAGGCGAAAGAACTTTATTTTCTTGGAGCCATTTTGCAATTTGCGTCGGCCCCATGCCGTCCATGCACAGTGCAAAAATCTTCTGGACAACGGCGGCAGCTTCTTCATCCACGATCCACCGCTTCTTGTTCTCCGGGTCTTTCTTGTACCCATAAGGCGGGATAGTGGTGAGGTGTTCGCCGGAGCGTCCTTTGGATTGCCACGTTGCCCGGATTTTCTTGCTGGTGTCCTTGGCGTACATTTCATTGAATACGTTGCGGATGGCGGTAAACTCGCTGTCCCCGCGCACACTGTCCACACCGTCATTGACGGCAATAAAGTGGACGCCGTACTCTGGAAACAGCATTTCCGTATACATTCCGACTTGCAGATAGTTACGCCCGAACCGGCTCATATCCTTAACGACAACGCGCTTGATCTTGCCCGCCTTGATGTCGGCAAGCATCCGCTGGAATCCGGGCCGGTTGAAGTTGGTTCCCGAATATCCGTCGTCCTCGTCGTAGTGGCGGATGGCGGTATAGCCGTGATCCCGGCAATACTTTTCCAAAATCCGCTTCTGATTGCTGATACTGTTGCTCTCGCCGTCCAGCTTATCTTCTTGGGAAAGACGCTCATAGCAGGCGGTAATGCCCTCGGCTTCCTCCTGCGGCTGGCTGTGGACATAGAATTGCAGCACCGTGTTTTGGATGGCCGTCTTGGTTTCCTCGCTCAACGGCGCGTCGTTGGATACGCGCTGAAAGGAAGTGACTGGCTGTTGGTACATTTGATTGTCAAGGTTCAAAGTAGTATCGTTATTCCGTGTCGCACGGGGGTTCCGTGCAATCACCATTTCCGGCTGTTTGCTCATAAGTTCCTCCTATTCCGCAGCCGGAAAACGAGGCATGATACAAGTATATTATACCATATCATGCCCCATCCGTCTGCTTGTAGGAAATGAAAAAATCTTTAATTTTTAAGTGGCTGCCTTGCTCAAATCGTTTTGGAGCAGCCGACGGATTTTCTTGACTGCGGTTTCTTTCGCGCCGTCTTTGACGGTCGCTTTCACAATATATCGAACGCCTCCGATCTCGTACTGACGTACAACGGGGGCGGTCTGGTTCTGACTTGTTACTGTACTCATACAGTAATCCCCCTTTCGCTTACATTGGTGTAAAACGAAATGGGCAGTACGGACGGCTGCTGGCACAGCTCCACGGGAATCTCACCCCGGCCCATGCTGATGGGTGCGCCGCGCAATGCTTTGAGGGCGTTCAACGCGGGAGTATCATTGTCTTGCCTGTACGTCGTCGCCCACAAGTTGCCACACTTGTTTTACAGCCCGGTTTGATCGCTCCGCTGTTTCCTACGGAAAAGCCTCATGGCGCACCTGCCGCACGGCTCGGCACAGACAGAATGTGTCCGTTTGCCCTATGATGCGCCGCTATATACGGGCATATTTTTCAAAGAACTGTGACGCCACAGACCTTTTGCTGGCGGGGAAAGGGTAAGCCGCTGCATCCAGCCGGGCGATTATCGTTAAACTTTAACGATAGCTTGGATCAACCTGATTTCTAAGCACCGTTTCATGTACTCGTCCACACACAAATGAGGATAGCCGTCCTCGTCATAGAGCGTCCGGGTACACAGACAATTCATGTAATTGTCATAGTACCGAAGCAACCGTTCTACGGCTTGGGGATCGCCTGCACGGGCGGACACATACACTGAAAGGGGCAAAGGCTCTTTGCCTTTGTAGGCAGGTTCTTTCATCCGCGTCAACCTCCTTCCGGCATGAGCGCCATCAATTTTACACGCAACTCTTTCAGTGTCTTTGTCCTGTGGCGCTGGACGGCGCTGCGGGACATCCCTGTGAGGCTGGCGATCTCGCCATCTGCCATATCCAGTACGCAGTACAGGATCAAAATGCTTTGTTCCTGTTGCGGCAGGTTGGCAAAAGCGTCGGCCACAAGCTCGTTGTCGATATGTAAATCGTACCCATGAGAGCTAAACACAAAGCTGTCGCTGGGATAGCGGTCTACGGTGCAGAGCTTGTCCAACTCATGCTGCGGCAGGTCACTGAACATCGTTTCACGATCTCTTTGACGCTTCATATTCCGCAGATAAGCCCGTGCCTCATTCTTCAACACTTTTTTGCAAAAGGCATCGAACTGGCCTTGTCCATAGTCGCGGGGGATAGCTTCCATCATTTTCACCCCCTTTCTGTTGGGGGATTGGGTGGTTCTCTCCCTTTCCGCTACTACTAATCCTGCGATACCCTTTGCTGCCCGCTGAACTCCTCCTTTTTGGACTTTTTTTGGAAAAACTTCCAGAGCAAATTTGAAACCGCAGGAAACGACAAAATTCGCCCGGCAGGTCGTAGACCCACCGGGCGAAAATTAAATTGATGTGAAGTTTCCTTACATAGTATAGTTCATATTGTTGGCCGGAGCTGCCCCCTGTTGGGTACAGGCTTTTTTTAATAAGCTACGCTTTTGTAAAATCGGACATATCAGCATGGCGGCTCCCTCCGTGGGCCACCGATCCTGTGCCGGGCAAAGAAAAGCGGCGGCCTTGATTTCTCAAAGCCGCCGCAAAGTCGTTTGGGCGTGTCAAAAGGGCTGCTGTACGACGGCTTTTTTTCTTTGCCGTCGTCCGGCAGGAAATAGATATATTTTCTTAAAGTGGTAAATCCTTTCGTCTAATTCCCAGCAATCCAATAATCAGAAAAATAGCAGTTAATCCCAGCAAAACCACAAGGCTAATAACCGAAACAATATTTCCATTGACAAGCTGCTGTGGATTGAACAAACTCAATGGATTGCAGTAAAGAAGAATTTTGGCATTATCATATACGGAAAAAAACATCTGCATAATGATGAACAACGAAATGATCCCAGCCCCACAACCGATTGAATATTTGACGTCATTGAATAGGCAAGCAAACATAAAGCAGAACGCCGCAATGAATAATTGCAGG